>ERZ780144.1093-NODE-1093-length-31901-cov-3.032908_pt1 | contig 31901 bp, 29 predicted proteins | sample MGYA00511380_ERZ780144 | MGnify/ENA primary metagenome ERZ780144 (study PRJEB29588, sample SAMEA1965858) | human gut metagenome | biome: human gut; feature: human-associated habitat; material: faeces | place: Denmark | collected 2008/2010 ... | reverse complement strand
TAGTTGTACCTAAGTCGATACCAATAATCTTACTCATAGTTTTTTCCTCCTGTTATATATGTTTGATGAAAAAATCATAATAAATGTTCCACTCAACTAAGGCTCGAAAAGGCCTCGCCAAGTTTCGGGAACGACTTTCGTACTAAACTCGTGAAAGACCTCGTTAAGTACTCAATGTCAGTTCGCTACTTTAACCATGCTGTGTCTTACAACACTGTCACGGTACATATAGCCTTTCTGAAGTTCCTCAGCTACGATATTCTCTCCTAAGCTTTCATCTTCTACATGCATCACTGCATTGTGGAAGTTAGGATCGAATGGCTGTCCGGCTGCCTCAATGGCTTTTACACCGGCGTCTTCTAAGACTTTCTGGAACTGCTTATATATTTTTTCCATTCCCTCAGCAAAAGCTGTATTTTTTTCGCTCTCCGGAATGGAAGCTAAGCCTCTTTCAAAATTATCAACTACCGGAAGCATACGCTCGATGATGTCTTTTGCACCCATCTCGTACATGGTAGATTTTTCTTTTTCCGTTCTCTTGCGGAAATTATCAAATTCTGCCATCTGGCGTTTTACCCGGTCGGTAAGTTCTTCTATTTTTTCATCCTTAGGATCTTTTTTCTTTTTAAAGAAGCCCTCTTTCTCAGGTGCTTTTTCTGTGGTCTTCTCTTCTGCACTTGTTTCAGTGTTCTCAGAAGCAGTCTCCTCAGAAGCTTCCTGTTCCATATTGGACGGATCCTTCAGATCTTCATTTTTCATTTCTTCGCTCACTGCTATCACCTTTCATCCTTTTTAAATGCTGCATCCAGCTGGTTCATGAGATTTTTCAAAGTTCCAAGAACTTTTTCATAATCCATTCGCTTAGGACCGATAATTCCTACGGTTCCCCGAAGGCCCCCGCCCAGATCATAATTGGCTGTGACCACGCTGCAGTCCTTCATGGACTGGATCGGTGTTTCATCACCAATGTATACCTGAATGCCTCCATCGCCCTGCTGGTCTGCGTTTACATCGGAAACAAATTCCTGCAGCACTTCTTTTTGTTCTAATGTTCCGATCAGCTTGCTGGCCTTTTCTCCTTCAGCCAGTTCCGGATACCGGAAAATGTTGGTCGCTCCGCTGGTATAGATCTGCAGGTCCTCGCCGCCCGCTTTAATAGCTTCTGCGACTTCATTCAGTACCAGTTCGATCACCTTACTGTGAATGCCTGCATCTTCTTTCAGCTTGCTGATAATCCCAAGATTGATCTCTTCAATGGTCAGTCCGTTTAAGCTGCTGTTTAAGAGGATGTTCAGATTGAGAAGTTCCTGTTCTCCCAGATCTTCGCCAATATCGATCATGGTGTTCTTGATGATGTTGCCTTCCACAACCACTACCACCAGAAGCTTATTTGCTTCTACTCTGGAAAGCTGTATGAATTTCAGCTTTGTCTTGTGGTAGCTTGGTCCGCTGATCATCGCTGCATAATTGGTATTTGCCGCAAGAGCCTGAGCCATTTTCTTAAGGACCAGTTCCAGTTTATCTACTTTCTGGACCATCACATCCTTAAATTCTGTGACTTCGTTTTCTTTCTCCTGCATGATCTGGTCAACGTAGAACCTGTATCCCTTATCAGAAGGAATACGTCCTGCTGATGTATGTGGCTGTATAATGTAGCCCATCTCTTCCAGGTCTGACATCTCATTGCGGATGGTGGCAGAACTGAGTTTCAGTTCCGAATACTTGGAAATCGTCCGGGAACCCACCGGCTCGCCTGTTTCCAGATAAGTCTTTATGATCGCTTTTAATATAGTGACCTTACGCTCATCCAACTGCGCATCCATGTGTTCCTGCCTCCTGTTCGCTGTTTCTTTTGTTATTAGCACTCAACTTATTGGAGTGCTAACATCTACATTGCATAATATATTCCTTTATAAAGAATTTGTCAAGGGCTTTTTGCGCATTTTGTGTTTTTCTTGACAGATTTAAAAAAATGTGGTAAATATTACTTTATCGTTCATATATTACAAAAGTGTTACATATATTTATAATATATTAAAAATACATTGCAAATATTATGAGGCATTGTGAACGACCGCAGTCCTTGTCCTTTCCGACTGCAAAAGGAGGTAGAAATGAACATGAAGAAACTATTAACCACGACTTTTATCACTGTATTTTTTATAATTGGCTCTGCCTTTTGTGCATTCGCTTCTGAAAATGACAGTTCCGAACAGGCACAGCAAACAGAAGAAGCTGCAAACGATCAGGATCAGCAGGAAACAGAAGCTGCCGAAAACGTTGAAGAACCGGCTTCCCAGATGGTTTCCCTGGGTGTTTTTAAAACTACCGGTTACTGCCCTTGCAGAAGCTGCTCCGCAGGCTGGGGAAGAAACACCTGTACCGGTGCCGTTGCCAGCTCCCAGCACACCATTGCTGTTGACCCAAGAGTGATCCCATATGGAACCAGGGTTATGATCAACGGGGTAGTTTACATTGCCGAGGACAAAGGTGGCGGTGTAAAAGGCCATCACATTGATATTTTTTATGATACACACGCAGAATCAAAAAACCACGGAATACAGAATGTAGAGGTTTTCTTATTAGCCTAACCATATGATTAAATAATATATAAAGCCAGTCTGCCAGCTGCCTTTGGCAGTGGCTAACAAGATATTGGCAAAAGCTGTCACCGGCAGCTGCTTCCAGATACATAACAACTAAAAAACACGGTCAGGAAATATTTCCGTTTCCTAAACCGTGTTTTTTTATGCCCGTATTCTGTTTTCCCAGACCAGGTCTCTGCCTCCGGCTGCCAGCCAGACACATCGGTCTTATTCTGTCCTGATCTCCGCTCCATGATAGAAAAAATCAAGGATGTCTTTATACGTCTTTCCTGCCTTTGCCATGCTGTGGGCGCCGTTCTGGCTCATTCCAACTCCATGTCCGAAACCGCCGCCGTATACCCGGAATACAATGCTTCCGTCCTCTGCCGTGCGCTTCTCAACGGAAATAAACGCACTTGGAAGGGCTGCCGTTCCTGTCATATCGCTTCCGTCCTGTTTCTTTATTACAAGTTCCGTATTTCCAAGCATACTTCTTACCTGGCTCTGGCCTTTGATCTTGTAGCTTCCTCCATCGCCTTTTACTTCTACTTCAGAAGCAATGCCGCCTAAACCTCTGGATACTACATTTACATCGGTTACATTTCCCACTCCCGGGATCTGTGCGGAAAGGATACTGGCTTTAATATCCACATGCCAGCGGAACATAGGATAAGAAGCATCATAAGAAGTAATGTTTTTTGACCGTATGTAATCATCAAAAGTATCATTATCTTCCATAGTCAGCTCTCTTGCGCCTTTTTTGATCTGCATGGAACGCAGGTAGGGCAGAGCCGCCCCTTCATTGCCCCATACACTTCCATCTGCCCCATGGCCGCAGGAAGTGGAATAATAAAAGGCTTCTATGGGCTTATCATTATAGAAAAGCATCTGTCCACAGGTCTCATTTACTGCCTGGTCTGTACGCTCGCTGGTACTTATATTGTTGTACACCTGGAAATTCGTGCTGTCATCCACATGGGCACCATACTGCCCGTAGGCATTTCCCTGGATCTGGCGGTAGGCATAAGTCCGGGCACACACTGCCTGGGCTTTTAATGCCTCTTTTTCATAAGACGCAGGCATTTCACTTGGAACTACCTTCTTTAAATAATCTTCCAGGTACAACTCGTTAATAAGGACTAAGCCGCCCTCTTCTGCTTTCACTTCTATAGAACCACTGTAAGTAGGCTGTCCCTGGCCACGTTCTAAGGAAGTGACGGTAATTCCTTCACTGTCTTCCGGTTTTAAGATCATACGTCCGTTTTCCAGCTTTTTATCAGATGCTTCGTAGGAGAATGTATCCCCTTTCTTAAAGGAGCTTTCCTGATTTTCTCCGTTTTCCTTTTCGTAGATCAGTTCCCCATCGCAATTTGCAGTAAGTTCTATGGTATCATGAAAGATCTGCTTAAAACCATTATCCATGATCAGGACGCGGATGGTTTCCGCATCAAATGGCTGTTCCAGAACAGCGGCACAAAGCTTTCCGTCAGCTGCCACAAATTCCTGCAGATCATAACCTACCAGGATGTTTCCTTTTCCAAGGACCTGGAAATCCCCGTAGGTCTTGTATACATGAAAATTGTCATCGATGGGTACGCAGCCATAGCCTTCCAGTTCAATAGACTCATCCGTCACTGCAAGGACCTTTCCACGGACCCGTTCTTTTTTCACAGTGATCTTTTTCAGCTTTCCCTTTTCCATATGCAGGTCAGCCACACAGGATCTCAGTTCTTCATTCTTCTCTTCTGCCTGGGATGCCAGTTTACCTTCTGCTGTAAAAGTTCTTACATATTTGCCGATGTAAACCGTAAACTGATCTTTTTTTACATCAGAGACCCATATATTCTTATAAACAGGCTCCTCGCTTACGATCTGGGTCATACCTGCCATTTCCTGGCCTCTGGCCCAGAAACGGATCTCGCAGTCAAGATATGCGTCCAGAGCCAGTCCCTGAAAGCCAAAGGTACCTTCTGTTGTATAAGCAGTCCAGCTTTCGGCCTGTTCCATATTAGAAGGTGTGCCAAACAAAACAGCGGAAACTTCTTTCATATTTCCATCTTTGTCCGTCTCTTTTACAATGGCCTTATAAAGCTCCCACCAGTCATTTCTTGAAAATGTCTTTTTCTTATTCCATCTGGTCATTCCCACCTGTTTTTCAAGGCCGGATGACAGCTTTTCTGCTACCGTATTTACATCCTCATATGTAAGATTTCCCTGGGCAGAAGTAAGAGTCGCCGGTGTGATCTCTGTATCCAGATAACCTTTTTCATAAAGATAATCCATATATTTTACAAACCAGTTTCCCTTTTCCTTGTCTGTAAAAGAGGAATTTTCCCGTTCAGAAGCCATATCTTCCAAGGTCTGGGGATCTTCAAAAACCAGAGCCAGGGCTTTGGCTGCTTCTGCCCTGGATATTCCTTCTGCAGGAGGTTCCACTTTTACAATGAACACCATAAGCAGGATCACTGCCGCCAGTATTCCTCCCATCCACAAAATCATCTGTTTTTTGTTGATCTTTAGATCCTTTTCATTTAACTTCCCGATCATTTTCATAATATCTGTCACCTTATTCGCACAAGTATATTCAGCAAGCCCATGTACTACAAAAAGAAAGCAGCGAGAACCTCGCTGCTTTTATCTTCTGTGACCCCAAGATGCCGTCTCTTACTTATTGACGCCTAGCAATGCTAGGTGGGCAACCTCACTTAAACTTCTGCCTTCCACGCTTAAAAAGGAGGCATGACATCCGCTTAAAAATATTGGAATCCCTTTAGTCTAATGTAGGTTCAAAATTGGTAAGAACTTCGCACATCCCAGGTATCACATATGCGCTTCATTTATTATGGTGCTATTATAACCCAACATTTTATGTTTTTCAAGCCTGTTTTTTTAGTTAATATTGTTATATATTGTTAGTATTTGCGTCTTGATTTCAGGTATTAAGCTGAACTGTAACACCCGTATTGTCCTGCCGGATCTACGCCCGAAGATTTTCCGGTCCAAAACCTTCCGGCAACAATTGGGATAAGGTATATACCTTCCACTCTTCTTCGGACTTTACCAGAATGATCTTAAAATCCGGCTTACAGAATTCCCGTATCACCTGACGGCAGACCCCGCAGGGGGCACAGTAATCCTTTACTACTCCTTTTAAGCCGCCGCAAAGGGCAATAGCTGCAAAGTCACGTTCTTCTTCGCTGACTGCTTTAAAGAAAGCGCAGCGCTCGGCGCATACAGAAGGGGTGTAGGCGGCATTTTCTATGTTATTTCCTGTATAGATATTGCCGTTTTCACTAAGAAGGACAGCGGAAACGTGGAAATGGGAATAAGGGGCATAGGAGTTTTTAATACCTGCAAGGGATTTTGCCGCCAGTTCCCTGATCTGCTCTTTTGTAAGGGTGTCTGAGGTAACAACTGCCTGTTTTTTCTCCATATTGCGTTTCTCCTTTCGGATGTTATCTGCATAATATGCCATCAAAAGCGCAGTCCGTTTTCCGTGATACCTGATTTCATTTACAAACCTGCATTAAGGTATTCTATCTTTTGAGACCGTTTTGAGACGATCGTAACCATCACCTACACAAGTCCTACAAAGGTTCCGTCTACATACTCCCTCAGGTCTTCCGGACTTACAGTGACCTGTACGCCTCTCTGTCCTGCACTTACCATAATTGTATCATATAACTGGGCAGTTTCTTCAATATATGTTGGAAATTTTTTCTTCATTCCGATTGGAGAACAGCCACCCCGGATGTAACCGGTAATGCCTAACATATCTTTTACGTGGATCATCTCCACTTTTTTCTCTCCCGCTGCTTTTGCCACTTTCTTTAAGTCCAGTTCTTCATCTACCGGGATACAACATACAAGATATCCCTTTTTCTCCCCTTTTAATACAAGGGTCTTATACATCTGGTCATGATCGATCCCCATCAGGTCAGCAGCATGGCTGCCGGAAAGGTCATTTTCATCTACTTCATATGTTCCTGTTTCATAATGGATCCCTGCTGCGTCTAACAGCCTCATTACGTTGGTCCTTACTTCTGCTTCTGCTTTTTTTCCTTTCAAATTTATCACTCCCTGCATATTGTAAAGACACCCTGGTAGGTTTCAGAGTGTCTTTTACTTTTCTGATTTGAATTTTTATCGTTTGGAATTTGCTTTTTCTACGTGGATATGTTTGCCTTTGATGCGGGCATGGCTCATGGCATTTAATACATCTTCTGCATATTCAGCCGGTACATCTACGAAAGTATAGCCGTCATACATATCAATACTTCCTACCAGACGTCCTGGAATACCGGACTCTCCTGCAACTGCGCCCAGGATATCTCCCGGTGTTACACGCTGGGACTTACCGATATTGATGAACAGTCTTGCCATGCGCTCTTCACCGCCGTTTAATACATAGTCAACAGCTGCTCGGTCGGTAGCGCCTTTGCGGTTTCCTCTGCCACCCCGGCTGCGTTCTCTTCCACGCCCTCTGCCGAAGCTGTCCAGATCGTCTAAGGATCTTGCAGGCATATAGTTGTCAATGATATCTTCATTGTCATCGCCCATGCTCATTTTTAAGAGGGCTGCAGCCAGATCTAAGGAAGTGTAATCATCTTCCATCAGCTTCTTTTCAATGATATTTACGATCTTTGTGAGGTCTGCATCATTTAAAATGTCCTGAACCTGGTCTAAGATCTTGTCTGCCTTGATCTCGGTAATGTCATTTAAGGACGGGATTGCCTGTGGGATGATCTTGGTCTTGCAGTAGCGCTGGATGTCACGAAGCTTGTAAACTTCCTTGCCAACTACCAGGCTGAATGCCTTTCCTTCTCTTCCTGCTCTTCCGGTACGACCGATACGGTGTACATAATATTCATCATCCTGTGGGATATCGTAGTTAAATACAGCTTCTACATTTCCTACGTCAATGCCTCTTGCTGCTACGTCTGTAGCAATCAGGATATCGGTACGTCCGTTTCTAAAGCTTTCCATAACGCGGTCACGCTGTACCTGCTTTAAATCACCGTGAAGGCCTTCTGCAAAATAACCTCTTCCCTGAAGTGCCTGAACCAGTTCATCTACCTGGCGCTTGGTGTTGCAGAATACGATAGACAGCTTTGGGGAGTACATGTCTAACAGACGGCACATAACCTCTACTTTGTTTTTTGGCTTTACTTCATAATAATACTGGGTCACTTTCGGTACAGTCAGTTCTTTTTTGATCACGCGGACTGTTACCGGATCTTTCTGGAACTTCTTTGCAATGTCAGCAATGGCCTGAGGCATGGTTGCGGAGAACATCAGGGTCTGGCGCTCTTCCGGCAGCTGGCTTAAAATGGTCTCCATATCCTCTAAAAAGCCCATGTTCAACATTTCGTCTGCTTCGTCTAAAACTACGGTATGTACATGGTCCATTTTTACGGTCTTACGGCGCATATGATCCATCACACGGCCCGGGGTTCCTACTACGATCTGGGTGCCATCTTTTAAGGCGCGGATCTGACGGACAATGTCCTGACCGCCGTATACAGGCAGAACCTTGATGCCGTGCATAAATTTTGCAAAACGGCGCAGTTCTTCAGCTACCTGGATTGCCAGCTCTCTGGTTGGAAGCAGGACAATGGCCTGAAGCTTCTTTACCTTCGGGTCTACCTTCTGTAACAGAGGAAGTCCGAAAGCAGCGGTCTTTCCTGTTCCTGTCTGTGCCTGACCGATCATGTCTCTGCCTTCTAATACAACAGGGATCGCCTGAGCCTGGATCGGAGAAGCTTCTTCAAAGCCCATCTCGGTAATAGCTCTTATGATACGGTCATCTAACTGTAATTCTTCAAATTTTGTTACATCCATTAATTGTAAATATCCTCTTTCTATTCTTAATCTAAGTTCCGCAGGAATATGGGCCTTAATTTTTCAACATGTCATTGTCCACTGGCCTTCGATTTGCACATGTTCGCCTGTGTCGGATTGCATCCGCCACATTCGTACATCTGCACTCAGGATGTGGACAATCGACAGGTTGAAAACGGCCCATATTCCTGCATTGAGCACGTAAGTGTTCGTCTTCCAGAACGCTTACGTGCGAAAGCACTTCGTTGCACTTAGTGAGGTATTCCACGAACTTAGTGCAATCGAAGTTATCATATATTTTTAACATGCAATAGCAAGAAAATGAGAGGCGAAAACGGCACGCACATGCAGGCCTTTCATCCTCTCACTTTCGTACAATCAATAACTATATCAGAGTTTTGTTTTCATGTCAATGTAAGAACTTACACAACCTTCAATTCGTAAAGTAAATTTTTAAGCTATTGTTATCGACTAAATATATAAAAATAGCCCCGGCATTGTGAATACCGAGGCGTAATGGTTATCTTGAGTATGATATTATATGTTTTAAAAAACTTAAAATGCATTCAAAGCCGTTGTTAAATATTGCTGTAAAAAATGAACTTAAAAAGCATGAAGCTATAAGTTTTTTATTTTCATCTGTTAGTACCTTTCTTTCTTTATAAAATGGTATTTTCAAAATATAATATCGCTCCTTTTATTAAATTTTAAATCCTAATTAAATATAAAATCGGATGGACAATTCTCAATGAATTGGAAGTTGATTTATATGTATAAAAAGGAGATTATGGTCAAGAAAACCATATATTTTATTATACTATATATTTAGGCAAAAATAAAAGACCTGTCGTTCTAAATCATAAAAATAAATGATAAAAACGGTAGGTCTTTTATTTATAATCCAGAATTATTTACATCTGGTTTGTAATTTATATCACGATATTGTATTACCATACCTACTTTGTACTTTTGACTCGACATTGTAAGCATAATTGATGTATTATCTTTTTCCCAAGTTGCTGTATATACAACATATCCATATTCTAATGCTTTTGAAGGACCGGCGTGTTCAATTAGGCTTTCTTTTTCATTAGGCATAATTGTATCTATACTAGGCGTTCCATATTTTTGAATAAGGGAATTTTTCAATGAATTATAAGCGGTTATAAATTGTCCTCCACTTGTATAATTCAAATTAAATAAATACAAACCCTCATATAATTTTTCATTTTCAAAACGATAAAATGTATAAGCATCATATCCACTTACGGTTGTTTCTCCAAAAAGTCCTCCGTCCTCTGTAGGCTCCAAGTTTATTTTGGTTTCATATTTTTTTACTGTGTCTATATCATCACCCCAAATACTACTTCTAAATGTACATCCTTCTCTTTGTTCAATAATTTCCTTATCAGCTTCTGATGTAGGTTCGCTTTCTGTCTCTTCGGGTCTGGTAACAGTAGCTATCGTAGAAGTAACTCTTACGTTTGTTTTGGAAGAATTACAACCACCTAAAATAAATGTTGTACTCATCAATAATATTACAGCAATTTTTTTCATACCTTTTTCTCCTATTTTAAAATATTTTCAAATAATTTTTGTACATTCTTTGGTGAATGAGCATAAAACTCCATTAATTCAAATAAAGTAAGCACCCCAAATTCATAACCTGCATAAAGAACTACATAAGGTTGTACTTGTGGCATATAGTTTTTTAATATAACAGGCAATGATTTTCCTAAATATTTTTCACCTTCTGGCAATAAGATATAAAGTTGATAAAACAGATAGCCAAATAATACACATACAATATGAAATAAAATCATATTGAGTTTTGTACTCTTAAAATCTTCTATTTTCCAAAAATCTTTTAATTGCCTATAATCTTCTTCTATTTCTGGTCGCAATTCATAAATACGGACAATTTCCTTTGCTGATTTAGTAATGTCTGTGGTTATAAAAACAAAATAATTATCAAATTGTTTATCCCAAACAACGCAGGTATTTATAGGAACATCATTTTCGGGAGTATCACTGTCCCAGTACATTCCCATACCTTCAACTAAAGATATAACTTGATTTTTTCTTTTAAAATTAGGGTGTGGTTTCCAGATGTTTTGTTCTTTTGCGCTTAAAATAGCTTGTTGATAAGCTACCATATTCTTCCTTAAAGGGATATATGTGTCTACGTTTCTTTCTACTTTAAGAAAATTCATCAATTCTCTTGACATAAAGCCTCTGTCATTAATTAAAATATCCCCAGGTTTCAATACAGGAGAAGTTCTAACCATTTCTTCACTTAGGTTTAGATCATGGCTTTGGATACTTCCAAAACGTATATCTTCAATTAAACCAACATCTTTAACAATTCCTCTAAGGGTAGCAAGTTTATAACCTCTTGTAAGTTTATTGTCACGCTTACTATGGCTTATTCCCGACATTTCATAATTGGAATTTTTAAAATTTACTTCTAAATCAGTACAGTCTAATATGTGTATATTAGGTTCTATATTTAATAGAGGGAGAATACCTTTTTGAATTGTGTAAATATAACCATTTATAAATAATTCAGCGTCATATTTTCCTAATAAAAATCTTAAACTTCCTTCTTGCATTAACCCATTCTTTAAATTACCAGAGTCATCTATAAGAGTATATCCTAACTCAGCTAAAGTTTTATGGTCATTAAGAGCGTAAGGAATGTCAGTAAGACTTGTCTGAACACGCATTTTAGCCGCAATAGCACTAGCCCAAATTAACTTATAAGGTATTGTTGTGTTATCTGCTCTGAAATCTGGTATATATTTTTCTAAGCAGTTAAAAATATTACATGAATTTATTTTCAATATAATATCGTCAATTAAATTTGTAGTGCTAAGGGCAACAGCGTCCAGTTGACCATTGCGTATTTTATCAAGGATATTTTCTTGATTATACTTGCACAATCTAATCATATTCTCACCTCCTTCCTTACTTTTATTATACTATAAGTATATTAAAAAGTCTACTATTAGAGCAACTTTCGATATTCCAACAGTGTAACAAATTCATTGTATAGTTGTACAATAAGGAGAGATAATCATATGGTTCTAATAGGGGCGAAAATCAAGGAATTACGCAATTCATGTAAATTTACACAAAAAGAATTGGCTGATTTAGTTGGTGTAACAAAATCTACTATTGCGGCATATGAGAACGATAGTCGAACACCGTCTTTTGAAGTGTTAATAAAACTAGCCACTGTTTTTCATGTTACAACAGATACTATATTATTAAATCGTTCTGGTTCGATTTTAGAAGTTGACGGATTAACACCGGAACAAATACACATTATAAAAATTATTATTGATAGTTTTTGCAAAAGTAATCTTGTCACAAAGGCATTTGAGGATAATTCATTGGATATTCTTGAAACAATGTTGAATTTTAAAAGAATTGCTGACGAACAGGAACCTTTAATAGAAAAAAATATGTTGGAATTATCGTCTGACCTAAGTAAAATAATAAAAAAGAAGAAAAAGAAATAACTCCCCATTTTGAATATTAGGGAGTTATTTTACTTTACGAATTGAAGTTACACAACTGTTCTTCCTTACACTTCCTGAAAATAGCATTTTCACAAGAACATCACTAGAACTGCACAATGTCCTTGATCTCAGCGGCTTTTTCCACATTTTCGGCATAGAGGACAGGTCCTTCGCCGTGGTAATCTCTCTGGTATTCTACGCCGACTTTAGCGCGTACCTTTACCCATTCTTTGGTCTTGTACTTTTCTGCGTCTTTCCATTTGCACATGAAACCTAAGAATGTCATATCTGCCTCACAGCAGGTCATAGCCATACGTCCCGGAACGAACTGTCCCTTTGGGAATTTCGGGCTTTTTAATACCATTGCGGTAAATTCAACGATCTTTCCTTTGTAGCGTTCCGGCTGATCCATACAGTCGATGTACCAGATACCGTAGTCTGCAGGCTTGATCTCAATTACATCTGCATTGATATCATACGGAAGATCTTCTTCCAGGGTTGCCTGCTCGATCTCGCCGTTCTTATCTTCCAGAACGATCTCACTTTCACGGCTCATAGCGCGGATGGTACGGCGATAGGAAGTCAGCTTCTCATCTGCAATGCCATCGCAGCGGTTTACAATGACCAGTTCGGAATTACGAAGCATAGCGCCAAGGAGCGGCTTCATATTCTGGATGTACAGATCAAAGGTAGAACCATCAATAATGGTGATCTGCTGGTAAATGTTCCAGTCATCCGGCAGTTTCAGCTCGTCCTGGTTCCACATACCGTTCCACTCTAAGAGCACACGCTCCGGGCGATAGATCACTTCCAGCTCATTTAAGTAAGCCGGTGTCAGTTTGGAAAGTTCATCTACATATACAACAGCAGTCTGATGCTTCTTTAACTTCTTTTCATCATATTCTGTATCCCCTTCTTCGCAGACGATCAGAAGTGTTTTTCCCTCTGTCTGGAAGTATTCCTGGTCCATGGTAAATTCCAGAAACTGGGTTTTTCCAGCTTCCAGAAAACCGTTGATCAGAAATACGGGCATTACATCTTCATCTATCTCGTTATTTCCCATTCTTAAACCTCATTAGCCTCTTCCGAATACTTTGTTTAATTCTTCTTCCTTCAGGCTGGCACCGATGACACAAACCTTACCTGTGTAATCCGGCTTTCCGTCACGGATCTCATACTGCTCCGGTACCAGGTCAAAGTACAGCCACTCGCCAGGATTTTCTGTAGGAAGCATTCCCTTTGCTCTTAAAACATCGCCAAATTCCTTGGTCTCTGCCAGACGCTTTAAGATATCTTCCAGCTGATCTTTTGTTACAGGAACGATGGTCTCCATACCCCAGCTGGTGAATACTTCGTCTGCATGATGGTGATGATGATGTTCGTGATCATGGTCATGGCCGCAGCAGCAGTCATCGTCGTGGTCATGATGATGGTGATGTTCATGTTCTTCGTCTTCATCATGATCGTGATGATGCTCATGATCGTGGTCATGGCCACAGCAGCAATCGTCGTCATCATCATGGTGATGATGGCTTTCTCTTACTTCCTCTAACAGGTCATCTAACATGGTATCTCTCTTCTCGATGATCTCAAGAAGCTGGCTTCCGCCCAGTTCTGCTAATGGAGTGGTAACGATAGCAGCCTTAGGATTTTTCTCACGGATCATCTCAACATCCTTCTGAATCTTTGCAGTATCAGTAATATCTGTACGGCTGAGTACAACGGTTCCTGCATTCTCGATCTGATTGTTGAAGAATTCACCGAAGTTCTTCATATACATTTTGCACTTTGCAGCATCTACGATGGTAACTGCGCTGTTTAATGCAACGTCCATATCTGCAGATACATCAATAACAGCCTTCATAACGTCGGAAAGCTTGCCAACGCCTGATGGTTCGATGATGATACGGTCTGGTTTGTACTTGGTCAGTACCTCAGATAAGGATTTTCCGAAATCACCTACTAAGGAGCAGCAGATACAGCCGGAGTTCATCTCACGGATCTCAATACCGGAGTCTTTTAAAAATCCGCCGTCAATACCGATCTCGCCAAATTCATTTTCAATGAGAACTACCTGCTCACCGGAAATAGCCTCCTGTAAAAGCTTCTTAATAAAAGTAGTTTTTCCAGCTCCAAGGAAACCGGAAATAATATCGATCTTTGTCATCGTATGTTCCTTCTTTCTTTATTAATGCCTTCTTTAAAATTAGAATTAGAAAAGCATTTTGCAATGGGATCTTATGATCCCGTTTGTTCAATCTGTCAATTAGATATTTTGGCACAACCTGACCTTAATGTCAAGTAATGGGCCCCTCTTTCTCATTAACACTGGTTTTCCTGTTGGTTTTATGCTGATTTTATGCTTTTTACCGTTTCTTTCCTAATACCTGCCACATGGAAAACAGGCCGAAAGCAATAAGATTTACCACTACTACACTGGCGCCTGCTGGTGTGGAAAACTGATAGGAAGCCATCATTCCCAGCAAAAAGCATACCAGAGAAAGAATTCCGGAAGAGATCACCACGCTGGTAAAGCTTTTAAACACGCGCATAGAGGTAAGGCATGGGAAGATCACAAGGCTTGAGATCAGCATGGCTCCCATCATACGCATGCCAAGGACAATGGTAACGGCTGTAAGCACGGAAATAAGCATATTGTAGGCACCTACATTTACACCGGTTGCTTTTGCAAAGTTTTCATCAAAGGTAACTGCAAATACCTGGTTGTAGCAAAGTACAAACAGGCCCAGTACAATGATGCACAATACTGCTGATAAGACCACGTCTTCTTTGGTCATGGCTAAAATGCTTCCAAACATATAGCTGCTTACATCTGTGGTCATTCCTGTTGTTAAGGATGTAACGATAATACCGATAGCCAGAGAGCTGGCAGAGATCATGGCAATGGCTGCATCACTTTTGATCCGGCTGTTTTCCGTAATACGGAGCAGGAAAAACGCTGCCAGTACAACTACCGGGATCGATACCTTTAAAGGGGACCAGCCCATAGCCAGGGCAATGGAAAGGGCTCCAAAGGATACATGGGAAAGTCCGTCACCGATCATGGAATAGCGTTTTAACACCAGGCTCACTCCCAAAAGGGAGGCGCACAAAGATACAAGCATACCGCCGAATAATGCCCGCACCATAAATGGATAAGATAACATTTCACTAAGCACGTTCATGGGTATTTCCTCCTTCTATCTTCTGGGGACTGTGTGCGTGGGTATGTCCGCAGGAACACTTCTGTTCATTGTTTTCCAGACCATCCACATTTTTTGCCATATGGCAGGCTGCCGTTGGCAGACACTCGCCCTGCTCTTTTTCATGGAAGAAATGGCCTGCTGCCTTACTGTTCATATAATCATGGGCCGGGCCGTAGAAAAGCACCTGTTTCTGAAGGTGGAGGATCTTGTTGGCTTCCTCTACTGCATTTCTTAAGTCATGGGAGACCATGATAATAGCTACTTTATCTTCCCTGTTTAATTTGCGGATCATGGAATAGAAATCCTGGATTGCCATCGGGTCCAGACCGGTGATCGGCTCATCTAAAATAAGAAGTTCCCTGGTGGCGCAGAGAGCTCTTGCGATCAGCACTCTCTGCTGCTGTCCGCCGGATAACTCCCTGTAGCACTGGTTCGCCAACTGGGTAATACCCAGTTTTTCCATATTGGCAGATGCAATGTCCTTTTCTGTTTTAGAATAGAAAGGGCGTCTGCCTCTTCTGCTTAAGCAGCCGCTTAAAACGACTTCTCTTACAGAAGCAGGGAAATCTTTCTGAGCTGCTGTCTGCTGGGGCAGATAGCCAATTCCTGTTGTTTTTAATTCTTCTGCTACGGTCAGTTTGCCGCCGGATGGCTTTAACAGCCCCAAAAGTCCCTTGATCAGGGTACTTTTGCCGGACCCGTTTTCACCTACGATACACAGATAATCCCCAGGGCAGACTTCCATATTTACATTTATAACCGCATCCTGATTTTCGTATCCAAGATCAACATGCTCACATTTGATCAATGGTTCCATTTTTGATCATTCCTCCTATAAAAGTGCTTCCTGCAGATTTTTTGCATTCTGCTTCATCAGCTGCAGATAGGTAACACCTTCATCAAACTGCCTTCTTGTTACATTATGGCAGGAATGAAGGAGAAGGGGTTTTGCTCCTGTTTCTTCACTGATGATATCTGCCGTCCGGTGACTGGAAAGTTCCAGATAAAATACTGCCTGGATCTGATTTTCCTTTATACGGTCAATGAGATAAGCAATGGTTTTTGCACTTGGCTCTGTATCTGTACTGCAGCCGGAAAATGCTGCTCTGTAAGACAGACCATATTCCTGGGCAAAGTACCGGAACGGAAACTTGTCCGCTACCACGATCATACGGTGACGGCCATTTGCCACAATATCCTTAAACTCATCATCCAGACTTTTTAGTTCTGTTTCATAGCTGTTTTTGTTTTCTTCAAAATAAGAAGCATTCTCCGGAGATACTTCTTTTAAGGTTTCTGTGATCACTTCCACTAACTTCATGGCATTGGCTGGTGAGGTCCAGATGTGTTCGTCATATTCAATGTCCATTTCATGACCATCATGATCGTCAAAAGTAATTTGAGATAAATTCTCATGAGTTTTTATCTCATCGTCAGGGCGACTATGATCCATTTCACTGTGATCATGATCTTCTTCCTCATTTTCGTGAGCGTGATCATGGTCATCATGGGAATGTTCATTATCTTCCATTCCTTCCACGATCTGCTCTTCCAGTACATCTACATAGTCCATCATCGTAAGGACTTTCATGTTCTCCGTATCCAAGGAAGCTACTACTTTTTCCACCCACTGTTCCATCTCTCCACCGTTGCAAACCATCAGATCTGCCTGCTGCATGGTGATCATATCTGCAGGTGTGGGCTCAAATGAATGACTGTCCATTCCTGCAGGAACTACCATTTTCAGTCTTACTCTGTCCCCTGCTATCTGGCGGACAAAATCATAGTATGGAAAAATAGTAGTCACTACCAATGGGCGGGTATCTTTTTCATCGGATACCTTTGACGAATTCTGTCCCACTGTACCAGATATACCGCAGCCGGAAAGAAGGATGCAACACATCGTGAGAAAAATGCTCACGATATATGTTTTTAAGCTGCGTTTCTTCTTATTTAAATTACGTTTTAAATTATTCACTTCAAATTTATTCAATGTGGTTCACTGCCTTTATAAAATCTATCACCTGGAAAGGAGACTCTGCTACAAGCTTTGGCTTAAATGCCTCCAGCTCTTCTCTCGGACGAAAGCCCCAGGTCACACCTACTGTATCTACCTGGGCTGCCTGTCCTGTTTCCATATCTGTATTAGTATCTCCCAGATACAAACAGTCTTCTTTTTCAAGCCCCAGTTCTTCGATCAGAGCCACTACACCGTCGGGAGCCGGTTTCTTGCGGATGCCTAATGCTTCTCTCTCTCCGTATACCTTGTCAAATGTATGATCTCCAAATACATGGGCTACATTCTCAAGGGCTCTCTGATGAGGTTTATTGGACAGTACGGTTGCCAGTATGCCATGTTCTTTTAAGAAATCCAGAAGCTGTGGAATTCCCTCATATGCTTCTACTTTGTAAAGACAACAGTCCTTAAAAACTTCATTATATACATCCAACGCTTCCTTATAATGAGTCAGTTCTTTATCCCCATATGCCATCAGGGAACGTTCTACCAGCTTTTTATAGCCATCTCCTACAAACTGCTTGGTATCTTCAATAGAGATCGGCCCCAGTCCAAAATGGCCCAGTGTCAGGTCTACAGAACGTTTCAAAGCATAAATAGAGTTCACCAATGTTCCGTCCAGATCAAATATACAGCATTTATACATGATGATCACACCTTTCTTTTATCTGCTGTTTCTATTTTTGTCGAAATCGTATCGGGGTAATCATAGCATAGAAATAAAGATTTTTCCAGAACTGATTTTTTCAGCTTAAAGTATGTTATACTATAATGGTCCCGAAAGAAAAACAAGACACACCTACATACTACAGAAAGGAACAAACCACCATGTCTTCTACCCCATCACCGAAAAGCCAGAAAATGACCGAAGGCAATATCACCAAACTCCTGATCACGTTCGCCCTTCCCCTCTTTGTAGGCAACCTGTTCCAGCAATTTTATAACACGGTTGACAGTATTGTTGTGGGAAATTTTGTCAGTAAAACAGCTCTGGCAGCGGTTGGTTCCACAGACTGTATCATCAATACGATCATCGGGTTCTTTACCGGTCTTTCTACCGGCGCAGGTGTAGTGATCGCCCACAGTTTTGGCAGCGGGAATGACAAGGCTCTTCATCGCGCTGTACATACTACCATTGCACTGACCTTTGTGTTGTCTGTTATCTTTACCATTGCCGGCCTGGTCTTATCCCCTGTATTTCTCCAGTTAATGGATACACCGGAAGATGTTCTTCCGGAGGCATCCCAGTATCTGCGCATCTATTTTGCAGGTGTTTCCGGCCTGATGCTTTACAATATGGGTTCCGGTATCCTGAGGGCTGTGGGTGACTCCAGACGTCCTTTATATATTCTTATGGTCTGCGCTCTTGGAAATATCTTTTTTGACCTGCTTTTTGTGATCGTTTTTCACGCAGGTGTTGAAGGTGTTGCCTACGCTACCATTCTTTCCCAATGGATCTCAGCGATACTGGTCCTTGTGATCCTTACGCGGGAAAAAAGCTCATACAGATTAATTTGGAAAGACCTGCATATCCACAAAGGAACTGCCATGTCTATCTTCCGTATTGGCTTTCCTGCAGGACTTCAGATCGCTGTTACTTCTTTTTCCAATGTATTTGTTCAGTCCTATATCAACCATTTCGGCTCCTCCTGCATGGCTGGCTGGACAACCTATGGAAAACTGGATAAGTTCTGTCTGCTTCCGATCCAGAGTATCGGTCTGGCAGTTACCACCTTTGTAGGACAGAACCTTGGCGCTGACAATATGAAACGTGCCAGAAAGGGAACCACGGTTGCATTATTCATCTCCATTGCAACAGCCCTGATCCTGATGGCACCTGTGATCATTTTTGCCCCATTCCTTGCTTCTCTGTTCACCAATGAACCGGAAGTGCTGACCTACGGTATCCATTTTATCCGTTTAATGATGCCATTCTATCTGGCCATCAGTTTCAACCAGATCTTCGCAAACGCATTAAGGGGTGCCGGAAACTCCGTCACCCCTATGGTCATTATGATGGGAAGCTTTATCGTCTTCCGCCAGATCTATCTTTACTTTATTTCAAAATACTTTAATAATATTACCGCCACTGCCCTTGGATATCCTCTTGGATGGGTGTTATGCAGTATATTGCTGATCATTTACTACTGGAAAGTAGGATTGAATGTAAAGAATAAGATCTAAAACCTGGCTTCCACCACCTGATGCTTCTCCACATCTACCACTCCATATGTATTCAGTCTTAACTTTGGAATAACCGGAAGGCTGATAAATGCCAGAGTCATAAAGGCATCTATATCTTCTGAAATGCCCAGCTCCATGGAGAGTTTTTTCATATGCTCCAGCTTTTCATCTACCACTTCTACCGGTTCGTCTGCCATAAGACCGCCGATGGGCAGCGGCAGATCTGCCAATACTTTGCCGTCAAGGGCAATGGCAAGTCCGCCTCCATTTTCGATCACACGATTGCCTGCAAGGACCATGTCTTCGTCTGTAACTCCGGCGATGACAAGATTGTGGGAATCGTGTCCGATGCTGGTGGCTACGGCACCTTTCTTTAAGCCGTATTTTCCTAAAAATCCCAGTCCTACATGGCCTGTATTTTTGTGACGCTCAATAGCAGCCAGCTTTACAATATCACGGCTTACATCCACACCTTTGGCAACGTCTGGCAGTTCTTTCCACTCTTCGATCCGCTCCCTGGTGATCAGTTCGTGGGCTACCATATCGATGACTCTCTGGTGGGTTCCTGTGGTTTCTTTTAATTGCAGTTCTTCCACTGTAATAGGATCTCTGTGGAAGGAATGGAATACACGTTCTTTGATCTCGTCGGACCAGTCTGTAATCTTTTCTTTCTGATGGAGCATCTTTCCGTCTTCTGCCACCAGTTTTCCACCTTTGTATACCTGTTTTACATTAAGAGTTCTCAGATCATCAAAAACTGCCAGATCTGCCTTATAACCAGGTGCCACAGCGCCCATATCATGCAGTCCAAAATAAGCTGCTGCATTTAAAGTACCCATACGGATCGCACGGATGGGATCAGCACCCATGGAAACTGCTTCTCTTATAATGGCATCAATATGACCAATACGGATCAGGTCTCCCGGATGCTTATCATCTGTTACCAGCAGGCACCGCTGATAATAGGGGTCCTCAAACATTCCCATAAGACCTTTTAAGTTCTTCGCCGCTGTTCCCTGACGGATCATGATCCACTGGCCTCTGGCAAATTTTTCCTTTGCCTCTTCAAAATCCGAACACTCATGGTCAGAGCGGATTCCTGCAGTCACATAGGCATTTAGCTCTTTTCCGGAAAGAGCCGGTGCATGGCCATCAATGGCTTTTTTCAGGGAACGTGCCTGTACAAGCTTTTCAAAGCACCCCTTATCCCCGTGGGTCACGCCAAAGGCATTCATCATTTCTGCAAGGCCTAGAACCTTTTCATCTGCGTAAAATGGCTCCAGATCTTTCGCCAGAAGTTCTGCCCCTGACTCATCTAAATCGGTAGCAGGCACACAAGAAGGCAGCATAAAATACACATCCAGCTCCAGCTTCTGCGCTGACTGCATCATAAACCGGATCCCTGCCGTTCCTGCCACATTGGCGATCTCATGGGGATCTGTGATCACGGCAGTGGTGCCATGTGGAACAACAGCCCGTTCAAACTCCCCTGGGGAGGTTTCAATGTGGATATGTCCGTCTAAAAAGCCGGGACACACATAAGCTCCGCCCAGATCTTTTTCTGTTATTCCCTCATAATTTCCAATTCCTACTATGTATCCGCCCTCAATGGCAATGTCCCCTGTTTCCACTGACTGGGTAAATACATTGACGATCTGTGCATTTTTCAGCACCAGTTCTGCTTTTTTGCTTCCTGTGGCAGCTGCCACCTGCTCTCTGAGCAACTTACATGTTTTCATGTATCCCCCTCCTCTCGTATATACCCCCGGAATTCTTTTCCCCTAAAATGCAAAGTTTCTAAGAGTAATACTGTACCTGGGAGTACATTATTTATATAGATCTTTTGCTATTTCTTTGATAATTTCTTCAAATTTTCCCTCTCTGATGTCCATGGAACAGGAGAACATAAGATTGACCGGATAGTTAAAATCCTCTACATTGGCCCCGGTCATATCCCTGTATTCATGTTCCGGCCCCAGATTAGGAACCTTCTCCTTTGCCGGACGGATATCATCTACATAGCCGTACATTTTTTTGCCTAACTGAAAGGCCATTCCGCACTCAAAAGCCACATCATTGCTGCACTCATATCCCCGATAATCATTTAAGTCTGCAATAATAGCGTCACAGTTGCGTACATGCTGCTGCCAGCTGTCAAACTGGTTTGCGGCTGCTGTATAAGGGCAGTCCGTATCTATTTTTTCCACCCCTTCTGCCCAGTCTGCCGGTGTAAAAGCCTGCAGTCCATAAGAAGCACATAACTCTTTTCTCTTCTTATAGATTTCTTTGGCATCCTTGTCATAACGCTCCGGCCCAGCCAGATAAACTACCGGACGGTCTGACTTGTAAGTCTTTGCAGCGGTATAATCCACGCTGTATCCCCGCAGTCCCTTATATTTCTTCTCTTCCTCAATGTCTGTCATCAGCATTTTCAGACAATCGCCGTAATCCCCTTCTGCGATCTTTGTAGAAGCAATGATACATGGACTGAATGGAAGGTCTTTATAAGGAGCCTCTTTTCCATGCTCATCATAGACCTTTCCCTCTTTCAGCGTATATTTCTGGTCTTTCCACACCAGAGGACGTTTATCCCTGGTATAGCCGTAGCATCTGGCACCTTTTGCATATGCCATTCCCAGTTCATAAATAGTTCCGCTGTCCGGTTCTGAACCGCGGTAAGCTTCCAGATCTGCGATCACAACGGTAGTATCTAACATGATCGCCTTCAGATCTGCGAAAATGCTGTCTGCCCGCTTTCTGAGATCCGGATTTTCCATATCCAGTGGATGATCATTTGGAAGGGTCACTCCAAATCCCTTTGCAATCGACTCTGCCCGCATAGCCGCCAGCATATCATAACCGCCGGTGTAGAAACACTCCGGCCCTGCAATATAAATCTTTTCTTTCTGAAACATCTTATTCCTCCCTGATCTTATGCCAGAACCAGCTCCATGAGCATATTTAAAAATCTCTGATGATCTGCGTTCCTTGCAATCTTAACTTTCGGAAGATCTTCCCATACATGGTGATGACGGTAGTCTACCACTGTATTTCCCAGTGTAAGACCATCCTTCGTCTCAATTCCTACTCTTCCCTCAAAGGTTTCGATCAGTGATTCGTCAATGGAATAGGCAACTGCCATACAATCAATGACCGTGCAGTAAGCCTCAAAGCCTCTTCCATTGACAAATCGGATAGCTTGTCGGAGAAATCCTGCTTCTATTTTATCACTTTTATCCAAAGCTGCAATATCATTTTCTGTCAAATTTACATCAAAATGGGTTGCAACGTCCAGACCGATGGCTACCAGGTTCACACCGGAGTTATATACAATCGCTGCTGCTTCTGGATCTACGTACACATTCCACTCACTTTGTGGCGTATCGCCGGTTGCATTTGCAAATGCGTATTTATTTAAGCCGAACATACCGGAAATAGCATAGATCCCTGCGATCATAGGCTTGATCTCCGGCGCCTTCTTCATAGCCATGGCAATGTTGCTCATAGGGCCTGTAGATAAAATATAGATCTCCCCCGGATTTTCCTTTACCACATCAATGATCATGTCAATGGCATGTTTTTCGCTTAAAGGAGTCTTAGGATCCGGCAGGAAATTTTCCGCCTGACCGTCTTTTCCATGGGTAAACGGATCCTTTGGAGTTTCCCGAAACATGGGCTCCGGCATTCCCTTTGCAACCGGGATATCTGTTCTTCCAAGCATTTCCAGCACTTTTAATGCATTGACTGCTGTTATATCTACCGGATAATTTCCATTTACAGTGGTAATGGCTTTTACATCCAGTTCCTTTGATTTTACTGCCATGACAATAGCCATGGAGTCATCCATTCCCGGATCACAGTCTAAAATTATTTTTTTCATATGTATCCTTTCTGCCCTTTTATCAGCCTTCTACTACTTTTACAAAGTAATTTCTGTTTCTCGGTCCGTCAAATTCCTCAAAGAAAATGCCCTGGGAACCGCCTAAAAGCAGCTTTCCTTCTGTTACGATAAAGGTCATGGTCACACCTAAAAGTGTGCATTTAATGTGACCTGCCGCGTCAGAAGGTGTATCAAACTGGTGCTTGAAATCGATCCTTGTAGGGATCAGGCGGTTTACTTCATCCCTCAGATCATCAAATCCATCCGGATCCATGCGGGAAGTAACTACAATAGCTGCTGTAGTATGAGGTGTGTACACCACACAGGTTCCCTCTTTTACACCGGACTCTTCCACGATCTTCTTTACATCAGACGTGATCTCAAAAATATCATCTTTTTTTGTAGAAATATTTATCTTTTTTAACATAATGTTCCCCTTTGTTTTCTCTTCTAGTGCATTCGTACTCTATTGCACGATCATTTCGCTTTCGCGGATGCATCTTGCGCCGTCTGCGATCTTCCATACGCCCTTGCAGCCTCTGCCGTCCTCTTCTCCGATCATATCCATGATATAACCGCATAACAGACAGATCGGCGCAAACTGGGTCAGTGGCATATTAATGGCATATTTTGTCTTAGGAACCTTTACATAGTTGGTATCTACGCCGAAATCTTCTTTACCCCCATCTGTGATCACCATTAACGGGCGTGTCAGATTATGGGCAAACTTGATCAGTTCTTTGTTGCGGCTCATGGCCGGGTTAGTCGTGTTTGCAACGATAATGGTTCCGATCTTGTCCACATTTCTCATAAAGAAATTCATATGGAGCCATTCTTCTGAATTAATGTGCATGGCATATTTTCCCAGTGCCTCAAATACTTTTGCATGTCCAAACCATGCGGCAGCATAGTCAAAACCAGTTCCTACGAAGTCATAAGCTTCCATATTTTTCCATTTTTCAGCAATATCGTAAACCTGTTTGCACATATCTGGAAGCAGCTCTCCCAGAGCCTTTCCCTGTGCTACCATATCAAAGCGCATATCCATGGCTTCATCCATGGTGTAGCAGCCTCTTACTTCACCGATGCGGATAGCTACTAACAGCAGGGACATAACAGAGATCATATAAGAACGTGTTCCGGGAGCAGCCTCAAAAGGAGGAATGTTTAAGTCCATGATCTTATCTACGCTCTGTCCTAACAGGCTTTCTCTCTTTCCTGTAATTCCTAAAGCAAAAGCACCGTGCTTTCTTGCTGCCTGGATGGCCTCTGCCACACGGACAACACTTCCGGAGTTGCTGACTGCGATCACCAGTGGATTACATGGTGCAAAACCTAACTGCTTTCTGGAATAAAGACGACTTAATTCAATGGCTGGTACTACTTCACATGGAAGGTTGGTAAGCATTTCAAAAGCGTGTTTTGTTGCCAGTGCTGCTGCATAGGAATCGCCGCAGCCGGTAAGGACGATACGCTGGATGCCGAAAATCTCCGGTGTAGTAAGGGCCTTTCTCGCCTTTGGCTCCAGGTCATTATACTGTTGTTCGATCAGTTCCGGTAAGCTTAATACCTGACGGATCAGTGCATTTTCGATCATATTTATCTTCTCCTTTGTTTTTCTCTTACACTTGTTTCTGTTTATTTATCTCATTCTGCCAGTGAAAGCAGATAATTTCCAACTTCTACACTGTACTTTAAAGCAGCCGGGACTAAAGCATCCGGTATCTGTGAGGTGTACCGGTGGATCTCATAGGTAAAATCCCCGCTGTATTCAATTTCCTTTAATAATTTCATAAACTCCGCCCAGTTTGTATAACCGGAAAACGGAAGTACATGGTCATAGTTAATTCCTACATTGTCGGAAATATGGGTGGCTTTCAGTCTTTTTCCGATCATTTTAAGAGCCGGGACCTGGGTCTGCTTCATAATGTCCGCATGCTCCACATCCCAGCAGATGCCTACATTTTCATAGTCCATATGTAGGGCGTCTACCAGATCCACCAGTTCTTCTGCCGTAGTGGTATAACGTCTTAATGGCGCAATATTCAGATCCCAGAGATTTTCAATGGCAATTCCAACGTTATTTTTAGCTGCATATTCGATCACCGGTTTAAAATATTCAATGTTCTTCTCCTTGGAAGAGCGCACCAGATGAGGTGACGCAAAATCCGTTCCTGCATGGATTACCAGCCATTTTACTCCCAGTATTTTTGCACAGTCGATGCTGCGAAGGACCATGCGGTCTAAAAATTCCTTGTTTTCAGCATTTGGATCACAGAAATTGTAAAAATTGGCATGTGCCTGGCTGAATTCTATGTGATACTGATCTGCAACATCACAGATGCCATGGATCCAGGAGTCCCATTCATCTGTTACAAAGGGAAGCTTAAAAGAAGTACAGTCATAAAAGTTCATATCCATAACACGGTATCCTGCTTCCCCGCAAAGCCGGACGGACTCCTCGATCTTTGCTTTTGTATGATCCGGTCTGTTAAAATAAATGTTTGTTGATGTAGATAATCTCACCTTTGCTCTCCTGTCTCCACTGACGGATACTTCAGGGCCGGGAAACCATTTTCAGGGATTTCCCGACCTGTATCCGATCTCATTTCTGTTGGGTCAAAACATATTTTACTGAATGTTTACTGGTTGGAACGGTTGTATTCCTCAAACAGCTTGTTGCACTCTTCGATCACGTAATTGGTTGCCTCTTCTGCGTTCATGCTTCCTTCGCATAAGTAGGTAGAAGCGTCTTTGATCACAGAGTCAATGCTTCCCTGCATCATCATAACAGGCTCCTGAACCATTGGATTGGAGGACTCAAACTGCTCTAATGCAGTTGCAATTGCAGGGCTCTTTTCTACAAATGCCTTGTACTCGTCTAAATCCTTGGTTCCTAAGTTAATTGGCAGATAACCGGTTGCCTGGCTCCAGGTAGACTGTGTCTGTGCAGAAGCAGCATATTTAATGAACTCCCATGCAGCATTTGCCTTTTCGTCATCCCCATTGTTAAACATTGCTAAAGAAGCACCGCCGATGCATGCACCGCCCTTATCATCCGGGTTTACATTTGGCAGCTTTGCAACGCCCCAGTTTAAGCCGTTGTCAGCAGTCAGCTTGGTAACAGAACCAATTCTTGCAGAAGACATTAAAGTCATGGCATTTAAGCCGGTTGCAAACTCTTCGTTCTGGTTGTCATAGGTATACTTAAATCCGCCTGTTTTTGCAATCTTTTCCCATGATTTAAAGATGTTTCCGATCTGCTCTTCACAGGTCAGTTTTGTGATCAGGCCGGAACGTCCGCTTTCGTTATCGCCAAAGTAGGTTCCTTCTCCCTGATTTCCTACCAGGTTGACCATTTCATAACGGTCTAATACAGCGTTAAATCCATAGCGTGTTACCTGTCCGTTTTCTGTTACAGTCAGCTTCTCACATGCATCTGCGATCTCATCCAGTGTTGTTGGCGGATTTTCAGGATCCAGTCCTACTTCCTTAAAGGCATCCTTGTTGTAGTACAGAAGTAAAGTGGAGCTGTTAAATGGCATGCACACCTGTTTTCCCTTGTAGCTGTAGGTCTGGATGGCGGACTGGTTGATCTCCTCCTTACTTAATTCCTGATCGCCTTTTCCGTACATGTCATCTACTGCAACGGTTCCCTTGTACTCTGCAACAACTGGTAAGGATGCAGAATATAACAGGCATACATCTGGCATGTTTGCAACGTCATCTGTCTGGATCAGGGTTTTTAATTTGCCTGCTGTGTCGCTTCCCTGGAACACGCTGTTTGCTGTGATACCCAGTTCTTTGCCGGTGGTCTCGTTGAAGTTCTTTACCATTGCTTCAAATGCTTCCCCATTGGAACCTTCCATGGAGTGCCATACATCAATGGTCACATCCCCGGCTGCTGCCTCTGCCTGGGTCTCGCCTGCACCATTTGTGCCTGCTGCAGCTGTTGTCTCTGCTGGTTTTGTGCTGCCGCAGCCTGCTAAAAGGCCGCCTGCGATAGCTGCTGCTAATACTACGCTTACCTGTTTTTTCATAAGTCTCTTTCTCTCCTTTATCTTTGTATATTACTTGCAAACCCGCGCTTCGCATTCTACTGCCTGCTCACGCAGGCTGTTTGCTCATTTTACCCTTTTACTCCGCCTGCCATCATTCCGGATACGATCCGTTTCTGGAATGTGAGGAATAAGATCAGTGATGGAAGCAGCACCATAATGGATGCCGCCATGATGGGTCCGTACACCGTTCCTTCGGAAAAGTTCAGCATGGTAATACCAACCTGTACGGTACGCATTTCTGTTTTGTTGGTTACAAGAAGCGGCCACAGATAGGTATTCCAGGTTCCGATAAAAGCTGTGATAAATACGGTTAAAACCGTGGAAATATTGGTTGGAAGCAGGATACGCAGGAAAAATGTAAAATTGGAACATCCGTCAATATGGGCTGCTTCTTTTAAGGTAGTTGCAAAGGTCTTAAAGCTTTGTCTGAACTGGAAAATGTTCATGGCTGAGACGAAAAATACGATCATCATACCAAGGTATGTATTGATCAGTCCCATACCAGATACCGTGCGGTAGTTTGCTACTAAAACTACATCCGCCGGGATCATGATGGTGGCTAACATTGCCATAAAGATCAGGTTCTTACATGGAAAATCCAGAAATGCAAAAGCAAAAGCTGCCAGAGCTGATACGATCACACGGACCACGCTGGAGGTAGCTGCCAGGATCAGGGAGTTCCACATAAACCGCATAATGGGCGCACTGTTTAATGCAGTCCTGTAATTTTCCAGAGTCCATTTCTTGGGGATCAGGTTCACTCCACCTGCCAAAACCTGGGCCGGATCCATAAATGAGATCATCAGTGCATAAAGAATAGGGAATGCGATCACAAGACCTACCATGATATATAAGACCTGGATCAGACGTTCCTTCCACGCCATTACTCCATTATTAGCTGTCATAATTTACTCCCTTCTTTTCATAAATAAAGGTAATAATTGTTGCTACCATGGTGATCAAAAAGGCGATCACTGCCGATGCATAAGCATTATTGTAGTTTGCATTTTCCGTTGTCTGCTTATACATATAGGAGATCATGGTCTCGGTGCTTCCCTGAGGTCCGCCCTGTGTCAGGATCAATGTAAGGTTTGACATCATAAGCATCTTCGCCAGAGAATTGCAAAGCAGGAAGAACAAGGTTGGTGAGATCAGCGGCATTACAATGGATACGGCCTGCTGCCATGCATTTGCACCGTCCAGTCTTGCAGATTCTGTTACTTCTTTTGACATGCCCCGGATCGCCGCCAGGATAAAGAGGAAATTGTATCCCAGATTCATCCATACCTGGATCACGATCAGCACCCACATAGCTGTGTTCCGGTCAGAAAGCCATTTAATATTCAGTCCGGTAATGCTGTTTACAATTCCCAGCGTAGGGCTGAACATCAGCTCAAAGATCATGGCTGCTACAGATGTGGACATTGCCATTGGCAGTGAAAATAATGTTTCATAAACAGGTGATGCCGGTCTCTTTTTTGCTGCCATCATTGCCAGTATGAAAGACAGGCCTACTGTAAAAGGCACCGTAAAAATGGCAAATTTAATGGAATTAAAAATGGACTGTATAAATTTGGAATTGGAAAATATGTTGATATAATTTTCAAAACCGATAAACTCTCTTACCTCTCCCATGGAGTTAAGCAGGAAGAAGGATTCAATAATGGTCTTGAAAAATGGGAAATACACAAAGATACCAAGCACGATAAACGCAGGTGCCAGATAAAGAACTGGTTCTATTTTGTGGAACAATGTGGTCTTTTTTCTTCTTTTTGCAGTTTTCACGTTTTTTCTCCTTCATCGTAAATCAATGACCAATGTAATCGATCTGATTTAATTGATCTGACTTGAAACAATTAGCTCAAAACAAATTTTTGGATTGCTTCCCTGACTCCTTCTGCACGTTCATGAGCTGTCACATAATCTGCAATTTCTTTTAATTCCGGCTGTGCATTGGCTACTGCCACTCCCAGTCCGGCGCTTTTTATCACTTCCATGTCATTGGTATGGTCCCCGATCGCCATAACTTCTTCCGGCTTTATCTTTAAGTATTCCAGCAGGGTCTTCATGCCAGAAGCCTTGGAACATCCTTTTGCCACGATCTCCATGGAATACTGCTGATACTGGAAGAAACTGAAATCGCCATCCAACTGTCTCATCTTTTCTGCAATCTCGCCGATGATCCCCCGTCTTTCATCATCTACGATATATACCTTGTGGACTTCCTGATCCCAGGTAACGTCTGTATCTCCTAAGGGTTCATCATAGCCGGAGTATTTATGTTCCCGGGCTTTTATCCAGGCCGTGCTTTCCACCGGCCGCTCCCGGTCATCGTAGCTGAAGATCACTGTAAAATCCGGATACTCTTTCATATATTTGCGGAACAGATCCTTAAATATACCTGCATACACTTTTTTCGCATAAATAAAAGTCCCTCTGTCATAGAGAATGCTTCCATTATTGGCAATGTATGGTGTTGTAAGTTCTGCTTCTTCTGCAAATACCTGGGCCCGGTAAGGCATTCTTCCTGTTGCCAGTGTAAATTTTACGCCCGCCTGCTGGGCTTTTTTTATGACCTCTTTTGTTGCTTCATCCAGGTGCAGTTCCTTATGTACCAGGGTGTCATCAATATCACAGAGGATCAATTTGATATCTGACATGTTTTCTTCCTTCCTAATCTAAGTGAAAGTGTTATTGTTGTTAAGTTGTCTATATATTAATACTAGTTGTATATAGTGTCAATGCAGCTGCAAACCTTTTAAATACTCTTTACACAGCTTTTACATTCACCTTTTTCTTTTATTTTGTCTTTACAATGCAATCGTATCTAATGCATAGGGAAATGTTTTTATCCTTGGATCCCTTTGGTACTTCTTAAGAAGCTGATCGAAATAAGTTAAATCTTTTTCCAGAACGATCTTTTCATAAACTGCTTCCAGCTGTGGATGATCTTTTCTGATCCATTCCATAACACGTTTTTCCTGAATGGAGCCTTTGGCGCACTGGAGAGAGTCAATGTATACCGGGATCTCTTCGTCTAATTTTTCAAGTACCGGTTCCAGGTCTAAAATACCAGGACAGACCGGAGCCATGGTAGCCCACACGGTAAGCCCCATCTTCTTTAAAATATTGGCAGCTTGGATCCCTTTATGTATGCCTTCTTTTTTCAGCCGCTCCATTTCCGGTATTCTTGCAAGTTCTGCAACGACCACTACCGGCGCTTTCATATTTTTTAAGATCTCTGCCTCTTCTAACAGAGCCGGTGATACGGCGGAAGTGGTGATAAGCAAGGGGATCTGATACTGGTCAATCACCTTCAGGCATTGTTCTGACAAGTGATATTTCGATTCCCACTCATTAAAGGGATCGCAGATGCTTCCCAGATAGAGCCATTCTCCCTTTGGCCAGGTTCTTAGGGCTTCTTCCAGCAGCTCCGGCGTTTTCAGCCGTATCTCCATATTTTTTTCCCAACCGTCCCTGCTTAACCAGAAACAAAAAGGGCACCCCATTGTACAGCCTCCGTAGGGATTAATAAATGCATGTCCATGAGGTGATAATTCATAGGGTTCTGTCCCTGAAACTTCTCTGACCTTCATTCTTACCATTCCTTTCTCTCTGTGTGCTTTCGCTTACGGAACTACTTGTGTGGGGTGCCATTTTAAATTTTTATGTGGATGTGTTTTATATTTCGTATCTTGTAATGTTGTCTATATAATAATACATGTTAATAGCAGTGTCAATAGATGTTTTGTTATTTTTAGTTATTTTCCCTTTTCAATCTAACTTTTTTTGTAAATATAGTACAAAATTTTTCTTAATTGTTTTTACTCAAGGCATTCATTTATTGAAATTTGTATTATCATCATATATAATGATACCAGGGTCAATTAGAATTGCGAGAGTGCAAAGCACGTAGCAATTCGGTATCATTAAACAGAAACGGGGGATATAGAAACGTGACTTCAACTATCGCTTCTGCAAGCAGCCGGAAAGATCTGTTAGACCGTACTTCTCCGCTGCCTGCATATCAGCAGATTTCAAATGATATTATTTTACGTATCTCACAGAAAGAATGGAACATTGAGGACAAACTGCCTACAGAGGCGGAACTGGCTGCAGAATACGGGGTCAGCCGGGTGACTCTGCGTCAGGCTATGGCTCAGTTAGAGCGGGACGGCATTATCTGCAAATTCCAGGGAAAAGGGGCTTTTGTAAAGAATAACCCCAGACAGCTGGTGCAGGAGCTGGCTTTCCCTACTTTGGACTCCAATGCCAAATCTTCTGTAGACTCTAAAGTTCTCACCATAGAAAAGGTATTTGCCTCCAACTCTGTGATCTGTGAGCAGCTGCAGGTAACACCTTCTACTCCCCTGCTTTACGTGGAACGTCTCTTCTGCCATGACGGACGCCCAAGCGGCATCAACCATGTATGGTTCAGGGAAAGCGATGTTCCAGGACTGACAGAGTCCACTCTTTTGTACAACAGCATTTCCCGGACTTTAAAATATACCTATCACTATGATATCACAAAAATTGAAAATTATATTGAAGCTGTGAGACTGGATGCCATCTCTGCTTCTTTACTGAATACAGTATATGATTC
>ERZ780144.1088-NODE-1088-length-31968-cov-8.384107_pt1 | contig 31968 bp, 26 predicted proteins | sample MGYA00511380_ERZ780144 | MGnify/ENA primary metagenome ERZ780144 (study PRJEB29588, sample SAMEA1965858) | human gut metagenome | biome: human gut; feature: human-associated habitat; material: faeces | place: Denmark | collected 2008/2010 ... | reverse complement strand
AATCTGCCGGAGCAGACAAAGTCACCAAGGCTTTGACAAAACAGGGTCAGTCCTATATCAGGAATTTATGGATTATGTAAAAGAAAATGTGGCAGATTATCTGCCGGAGAAATCTGAGCAGGCAGAGATCACGGTGCATCAGATGGTAAAAAACAATGATGTTGTGTTAGATGGGTTAAATATTCACGATCCAGACAGCAATCTTTCTCCCAATATTTATCTGAATCCACTATATGAGCAGTATGAAAATGGAAGAGATCTGGATGAGATCGTTGCAGAGGTAGCCGATACCTATGTGGAAAATATGGGATCGGCACTCACAAGAGATTTTCAGCTTAATGTAGATGATATCAGAAACTTTGAGGCAGTCAAAGACAATATCTTTCCGAAACTGGTGAATCTTGAAAAGAACAGCAGCCGTCTGGAACATGTACCATATACACAGAAGGAAGATCTTGCAGTCACTTATCATATCAAGATGACAGGGAATTCAAGGACTCTCGGTTCTTTGATGATCACGGATGCAATGCTGGAAGGGTACGGTGTGAACAAGGAGGAGCTGCATGCGTTGGCAATGGATAACATGGGGCGGTTATTTCCTCCTACATTTCAGTCGCTGCAGGAAATGATGATCGAACTTTTTGCTGATGAATTTTCAAGAAGGAAAGGGATGCCGTTAGAAGAAGCGAAAGAGTGTGCAAAAGAGATGGTTCCGACAGGGGGACCGGAGTTGTACTGCCTGAGTAATGAATGCAAGATCAATGGAGCAGCCTGCATTATCGATGACAATATCCAGAAAATGATAGCGGAAAAGGTGGGCGGAGACTATTTTGTTCTCCCGTCATCTGTTCATGAAGTGCTGATCATGCCCAAAAGTGAGGATATGGATCCGAAAGAACTTCGGAATATGGTGCAGGATGTCAATGCCACGCAGTTGGCGGAAGGGGAGATCCTTTCGGATCAGGTGTATGAGTATGATGCTAAGACACACAAGCTGAGCATTTGTGCTCCAGGAAAGGAACTAACACAGGAGCAGGGAAAGAATATTTCACAAGAACCTGCAATGGGGGTTATGGAGGAAAAGACTGCGTATGAGACAAAAACGCAGGAACAGGTTCATGAGCCGATCAAGCACGGTGGAAGAAGCCGGTAACAAAAAGAACGGAGGTTTACATGAGTGAGCAAACGAAAGAGTGCATCGAGATTCATTCTCTGGAAGAATTGAAAAAACTTATTATGGAAAAGGATGACAATGAGATACTTACCGTAACAGTGGAGGTGGCTGCCGATGAATCATGAATTAAAGCAGGTGGATGTCCGGCTGAAACTGGTGGATAAAGAGGGAGTCTTCAGTATGGAGTCGATCGATACACCGGCAAAAGCTGTTTCTATCATGGCTCCGATCCTTGCAGAACTTGACCGGGAGGAGGTCTGTGTGGTCAATCTGGATGGAAAGAACCACCCCATTAACTTTAACATCGTAAGCATTGGGAGTATCAATGCTTCTTTGGTGACCGGCAGGGAAGTGTATAAATCGGCGGTTTTGAGTAATGCTGCCAGAGTGATACTGCTTCACAACTATCCCTCGTCAAGTCTCGCACCGAGCAGGGAAGACCGTGAAGTCACCGGAAAGATGATGTATGCCGGGATCTTTCTTGATATTGAACTGCAGGATCACATCATTGTTGCCGGAAGAACCGGGGAAACTTTCAGTATGCGGGAACATCTGCCGGAACTGTTTGACCGAAAAAATTATATGGAGCCGATGGCACATGTAGCAGATCTGGTAAGAGAGGAGACACCCGATTCAGAGGTGTCTCCGGTTACCTATGAAATCCTGCAGATCAAGGATGGAAGTAATGGCGAAGCATACCGGTTTATGGGAACACGGTATATCAGACAACAGCAACTTCCGGTCAATGCAAGTGACTACGAATCAAAATATAAAGGGGAATTAAAGCCGGGAGAAACACTGGATACACTGTATGAACGGTTCAATATAAACCGTCCGGATGATTTTACCGGGCATTCGCTGTCGGTCAGTGATGTGATCGTGCTGGAATCGGAGGGAAAGAAAACACCATTTTATGTGGATTCTTTTGGATTTCAGAAACTGGAAAATTTCTTTGAGGAAAGGTTTGTGCGAACCGAAGCAGAAAAGAAAATAATATCAGATTTCCGGGAGAAAACACAAAAATACTTTCGCCCGGTAGATGGGAGAAAGGCAGAGGAGATTGAAAACAATGTCAGAGAGTACCTTCATAAAAAAGTGCGAGAGCAGGGTCTGCCGATACAATTCGGTGAAGTGCTGTTATATGGAAGCAGAAGCCGGGGGACGGAAAAGCAGACTTCTGATCTGGATATTTTAGTCGAATATAAGGGAACATCCAGAGAAGATGATCTGTTTAACCTGTTTCATGAGGATGATTTTTGTATTGGAGGCTGTAAGGTGGATATCAATCCCATCAAAGAAGAAAAATCAGGAAGTCTGACCGCTTTTTTACAGCAGGCAGTCTATTTTATGGAAAGTGAACTGGCATTTTCCATCGCAGATCGCTACATTTATATTCAGGATGCAACGGAAGGATATGATTATACAATCTATGATTCAGATTTCACAGAACTGGACGGTGGCGTTTATGATGATCCGGAGAACTCCATCTATGAGGCATTGGATGAGATCGTGGAAGATCTGAAGATGCAGCCGGATACTGACAGGATAAAGGGAGAAATTACAGAAGAATCGAAACTTATCCCTATCAATCTGGAGGAATTTGAAGAAGCATTGGAACGAAGTCATTATGTGCCACCGGAAGTGACCTATACGGTTGCGGAATGCGGTGAATTTCATAGTATAGGACGGTACCGGGATGACATCAAAGATGTGCAGGAAGCAATCGAACTGTGGAAAGAGTTTCAAGACAGTCCGTTAAATGGGATTCCATCTATCGGAATCCTAGTGCATACGCCGGGACAAACAGATTTGGAAGATGAGCAGTTAGATCTGTTATCCGGACAAAAGATCGATCTGGATATGATGCAGTACTATCCGATAATCTGCAAAGAAGAGGCTGCCATTGAAAAAATATGTGAACTGATCGAAAATCTGCCGGAAGTCGGAATGGTCGAGAAAGTGCCGGAGAGAATATCGACGGAGCTGCTCCTTCGGGAACTGGATCCGGGAAAGAGTCTTTTTTCAGAAGAAGAGAAAAGTCTGATCCGGAAGTATGGTTTGCAGATGAAAGATGCGCGGAAAACAAGGGAATTGGCGGAGTGTATTTGTCATCAGGATAAGTATGGAAAACAGGATGCAGCATTGGTGATACAGGAGGCAAGGGACAAAATAGAAGAAAAAAGATTGACGCCAAATACGACACCATATATACTATAAGTAGGAGGAATTATGAATGTCAAAATGGGATAAACTATTAAGAAAAATATGCACTTTATCAAAGGATTTACGCTTTGATGAGTTGCGGAAAGTATTGGAAAGTTATGGCTATGAAATGAATGCTCCCAAAGGCGGAAGCAGTCATTATACATTTCGAAAAAGCGGCTGTCAGCCGATTACGATACCAAAACATGAGCCAATTAAAAAGGTATATGTTGAGATGGTAAAGCAGATTGTGGAAAGTGAGGCGATGAATGATGAGAACGATGGATGATTACATGAATATGAATTATCGTATGGAGATTGTTGAAGACAAAGAGGAAGGCGGTTTTGTGGTTTCTTATCCGGAACTTCCGGGATGCATTACCTGTGGAGAAACAATGGAATCAGCCATTACAAATGCTCAGGATGCAAAGAAATCCTGGCTGCAGGCAGCATTGGAGGAAGGAATCGAGATTCATGAGCCGGACAGTTTGGAAGAATATTCCGGACAGTTTAAGTTAAGGATACCTCGCAGTTTGCACCGATCTCTTGCAGAGCATTCCAAGAGAGAGGGGATAAGCATGAACCAGTATTGTGTCTATCTGCTTTCACGGAATGATGCAATGCTTTCAAAGTGAAAGATGATGCTGACAAGGAAGTATTACAGAGTTAAATAAAAAGCTGTTGTGCTTGCGATTATAATTATTATTGCAAGGAAGGGAATGTATATGCAAATCACAAAAAATCAGCATTATGTGCCACGATTTTATATGAAATATTTTAGTAATATAAGAAATGCTGGTACAAAGAAGGAAAAGGTTTTGATTTCATTTTACCAATTCAAAGATAATATATTAAGGGAAAACATACCCACTACTTCTGTATGCTCGGAAGATTATTTTTATGGTCAGGATGGCAAAACAGAAAATTCATTAGCCGAAATGGAGAATAGATGGAGTATAGCGTTTAAGAATGTAAATGATAATACTTTTGCGGAAGGCGATATTGAAAGTATCAGGGAATTTGTTATATATCAAATTAGTAGAACTAAGGCAATGCTGTCTCACAATAGGGAAATGGTAACTAATGTAATGGAAGCTGTTTCCAAAAAACAATTTGGGAATATGGCAGACGGAAAGACGTTTAATGAGTTACTTGAAAATAAAATTCAAAATGAAATAACGCCTGAATTTGGATTGTCAATTGTGAAAGAAACAATACCGGTAATTAGCGATCTAAAAATGAAGGTTATTACTAATGAAACAGAGATGAAACTCATTACATCGGATGTGCCGATTATAATTATAAATCCGTTAGGCATCTATAGAGCTGGTTTGAATTCAGTTGGGGAGGTTATTTTTTTCCCGATATCTCCTTGGAAAATAATATTTTTTTATGATGAAAAGGTATTCGGTGAACTGCCAAATAAAATTTCTGATGAGAGGGAGGTTGAAATATTTAATCAATACCAATATGTTAGTGCAGATGAACGACTACTGGGAAAAGCGGCTGGAGATTTTAATAATATAATTAATAGTGAAACATTAAATTGCAAAAGAGAACAATTTAATAAAATGCAAAAAACAAATACCATAAATGATGGAGTGGGAACTTTTTTTTCGACAAAATCAAGAAGTATACCATATTATTATAATATTCCTATTTTGCGTTTGCCTAAACTATTGAGAAAAATTCCGGGTGATTTTCGTGAAACATTTCAAAGAGAATACTCGTATGAGATAAGATTGGCAATATTGTGTCGCATATATCGGGATCCCAATTTTATTTCTGACATAACATTAAAAGAACATTGGAAAAAACAACAGAGATATTCGAAAGTTTTATTAAAGTATTTAGATGATTACTGGAATGTTCCAAAGAAGGATAGAATTATTACTCCAGAACTCATGAAAAAGTTAAAGACGGTACCAGTTAATGCCATTATTAATAAAGATGTAAATGGAATATAATTTTAATTGGAAAATCTAACATACCAGATAACAACTTAATATCACATGAAAAAAGAACTGCTTCGGTGGTTCTTTTTTCGTACACAAAAATACAGAACAGGAGGCGAAAACAAATGCTAAATTTATTCAGAAAGGACACGCTTACACCGCAGACGGAACGCATTTACAAGGTTCCGCTGTGCATTCAGGATACCATTCCCATCTACCGGATTGCTGAAAACGGTATCTTTGAGCTGGAGAGTCCGACTAACAAAGACGGTGGGAAAAAGAAGCTGCATCAGTTTGACAGGATGTATCTGTTTGAGGATATCAACTTTTCCACGCAGGATGAAGAAGAAAAGGAAGAAACCGGGAAACGGTTTGAAACGCTGCTTCGTTCCATGAATGTCAGTTACAAGATCATCGTGTCCAACCATTATGCCGATAACGGAAAGCTGCGGGAGGAGATCCTGCAGAAGGCAGTGAGCAAAGAACGGGAGCCTTTGGCAAGGGAATACCACCAAATGATCGAAGAACGGCTGCAGGAAGGACGGGGAGGACTTTTGCAATCCAAGTATTTCATAGTCACATGCAGAAAGCCGGATTATGAGAGTGCAAAGAATTATTTCAATACCATAGAGTTTTCCATTCAGCAGTTATTTCACCGGCTGGGAAGCCGCCTGATCCCACTCGATGCCACAGAACGCTTGCGGGCACTGCACAGTTATTACCGCATGGGTGACGAGGCATCTTTTTCTTTTGACTGGAATGAATATCTGCATCTGAAGCGTGACTGGAGAAATGACATTATCAATACTTCTCTGCGAGAGTATCCGGAGCATCTGGAGATGGAGGGTGGAAACTGTGCCTGTGTGATGTTTATCCGAAAATATCCGAACGGACTTACCGACCAGTTTTTAAATGAGCTTACCAACATGAACTTTCCTCTTATCTATACAATGGATGTGGAGCCGCTTGACAATGATGTGGCTTATCAGATGGTGATGAAGAAATATATGTCAAATGAGCGGAGCATTAACCGGGAACAGGAGCTGAAAAACGAAAATGGTGATTATTCCACCAACATCAACTATGAGAGAAGAAAGCAGCAAAGAGATACGGAGGAGATGTTAGACCGCATTTCTTCCTTTGATGAACGGCTTCTTTATGTGGGAATCACGATTGTTATCAAAGCATCGTCCGGAGAAGAACTGGAGGAGCGGACGGAAAAAGTCCGCATCATAGGAAAAACACATAACATGGATATCGTTCCCCATTCACATAGGCAGCTGGACGCACTGAATACTTCTTTGCCGACGGGTGTAAGATTTGTGAATACGATGCGGACCATTACATCGGAGGAACTTTCAATCTTTATTCCGTTCAATGTACAGGAGATCCATGATGATCTGGGATACTGCTATGGATTTAACAAGGTATCGAAAAATCTGATCATTGGAAATCGAAAACTGTTAAAGAATGGAAACGGGATGGTATTTGGAGTACCCGGTTCCGGAAAATCTTATAATGAGAAATCGGAAATGGGACAGGTGCTGTGCTTCTCAAAGGATGACATTATCGTGGTAGATCCAATGGGTGAGTACAAAGGCATTGCTGCAGCATGGGGTGGTCAGTATATCAATCTGACACAGTCAGCGGAAAATGTTTTTTATGTCAATCCGTTTCATGTGCCGGACGAGGTGCCGGATATTGACCGCTTTGTGGCAGAAAAAGCAGAGTTTGCGTATGCCATTTGTGAGCAGGCGTTGAAACCGGCACCGCTTACCAGCCGCCATATCGCTGTGATCGATAAGGCAGTCAGCAGTATGTATGAGGAATATTTTAGGAAAAGAAAGGATAAACGAAGAAGAAAGAACCGATCGGAATCGCCAACCATTCCTGTGATGCGAAACAGGATCATGGAATTATATGATGACAACGAAGCGGCAAAGGAAATCGTGGAGCAGCTGGAGGTATTTGCGGATGGTACGCTGGATATTTTTGCGAGAGAACAGTCCATATCCGATGAAAACCGTTTTACCGTATAGGGGTTTTCGGAGCTTGGAAAGCGGATGCGTGCGATGGCAATGCTTGTGATGATCGAAAGCATCACGGCGAAGATCAAATATAATCAGTCTGACGGAGTTGCCACCTGGGTTTATGTGGATGAAATGCATGAACTCTGGGGAGAGGAATACAGCTTACATGCATTGGAAAAGATGTGGCGTGAGGTCCGCAAGCGGGGTGGTATCTGCACCGGCATGAGCCAGAATCTTATAGATGCAAAACGGAACCGTTCCACGAAAACAATGGTATCCAATTCGGAGTTTATGCTTTTGCTTGACCAGGGCACAATGGATAAAGAAGCGGTGGAAGATCTGTTTGATATTTCATCGGAGCAGCTTGCCTGTGTCAATGGAGCAGAGCCGGGAACAGGTCTTATCCGGTTTGGAGATAAGATTGTTCCTTTTGACAATACAATGGAAAAGGACAGCAGTCTGTACCAGTTATTTAATACGAATTTTCATGAGATGGTAAAAGACAAAAATGCATAGCAGACAGTGAGAAAGTAAGAAAAAATAAGGACAAATGAATTGACGAAAATCGTTGAATTGTGACAGGAAAAATGATATATTAGTAGCGTGGCGAAAGCCATAGGAAAGTACCCATGACAGGGTGGTAGCCTCCCAACACCAATGACCGGCTTGCCGGAATACATAGGAAGGGAGGTGGCGCCAATGACAGCTTTTGAAATCCTTTCGATTTTCCTGGGCATACTGACATTGTTATGTGCCTTTGGTAGTCTTGTTATAGCGTTGCTTGCCTTTCTCGACAAGAGAAACAAGCGAAAATAAAAATGCCTATCCTGTCTGCAAACAGGATAGGCGGTGTCCGTAAGGACATTTAGCACTATGCGGGAGCATCCACTTTGGAGTGGGTGCTTTCCTTTTCTAATATCAATATATCACATTTCCCCAGACTATTCAACAGAAAATTGAAAATCTCACGAAGTCCTATGATGAAAAATCGGAGGTGGTGATCAATGGATCAGCTCGACAGAGAGGTCATTGAATCCTTGAGTGAGCCGGCAAAGAGAGTATTTGGGAGTCTGGATTACCGTTCCAGACAGCGAATGTTAAAGAAAGCCAGAGCAATGGCGAAGGAAGAAAAAACAAGAAACCAAAAGAAAAGCCGGGTAAAGAAAAAGGAGATTGAAAAACAGAATAAAGCAAAAAGAAAGAAAAAGGGCAGTTCATCCAAAAGTGAACGAGTCCTTTTTTCTATTTATGAAACAAAAGATCTTATGGTGCAATCCATGCATCTGATGCTGCTTGGAAGCAGCGTGGCAGACAATGCTTATGAAGAAAGAGACTTTGCTCATACGGATGAGCCGCAAGTTGCTTTATCCAGAGAGACGGTTCAAAAGAGCAGTCGGGTAGCAATGGGAGGTATGCGGACTTTAGTACAACGAAACCGACACAAAAAAGCACAGAGAAAGGCTGCAGGGAAATCTACACAGAAATCTGCACAGGCGGTTCAGACAGGTGCAAAAGCGGGAACGCAGGCTGCAAAAACACTTGTTAAGACAATGCAGAGCATCGTGAGATCAGTGGCAGCAAATCCGGTCGTGTGGATCGTGCCGCTTGTCATTATCTTGCTTGCTGTGATTGTCGGGGCAATCGGTACTATTGTTGGTTCCGGTGGAGCTGATAATGAATCACAGGATGGAACCTATCAGGCACAGGTATCGGAAAAGACAGAAAGTTACCGGGAGATGGTTTCAGAGTATTGTGAAAAATATGGTATTGATGATTATGTGGATCTGTGTCTTGCCATGATCGAGCAGGAGAGTGGAGGAAATCCGCCGGATGTGATGCAGACAGCACAGTCTTATTATAATGTGAATCCGCCTATCGACAGTGCAGAGGAAAGCATAGACTGTGGGACACATGAACTGTCAGACTGCCTGACAAAAGCAAAGTGCAAAGATCCCAATGACATCAACGGAATTTCCCTTGCCCTGCAGGGATATAACTTCGGCAATGGCTATATTGACTGGGCGCTCAAAAACTATGGCTGTTATACCAAAGAAAATGCACAGATATTTTCAGCAAAGATGTGTGCCGAGCTTGGTTATGCTTCTTACGGGGATGTGGAGTATGTGCCTCATGTCCTGCGGTACTATGTGATGAATGAAGAAACGAGAGTATCCAATGAATCTGCCAAAACAATCTTAGAAGAGTTAAAGAAAAACAATACGGCACCGGCGGAGGCATGGGATGTGATCGAGAAAGGTGCCTCCCTGATCGGAAGTGTAAAATACAGCATGGAAAAACGGCAGGCAGACGGAAGAGACAAGCCAGAGTTTTTGGACTGCTCTTCTTTTTCGGCATGGGCATTTCATAAGGCAGGAGTGACCAGTGTGCCATATGGCTCTACGACGGCAACCTTTATCGGTTCCAAAAAGTTTCACGATATTTCTGCGGAACGGTTACAGCCGGGCGACATCGGACTAAAAAGTAGGACCGGTGAAACCGGTGGAGCAAACCATGTAGGGATTTACTGTGGAAAACTGAAAGATGGCAGAGTAGTATGGCTTCACTGTACCAGTTCCAGTGGCTCCTCTTTGACAGGGAATATTGAAGGTGCGATGTTTGGGGTATATACGAATTTTACATATTTCAGGAGACTAAAGAAGTGGGACAAGAAGTAGCGTTTGGACAAATTGTCCAGACACAGAGGAAGAGGAAAGAAAGCAAGCGTTTAGACAAATTGTCCAGACGCAGAAAGAGAGGAGACTATGCTTAGAAAAATACGGCGATTTTACTGGAAACAACGAGACAGAGGACTTGGTAGGCAGACTGTTATGGCGGCGGTGGGCGCAGCTTTATTTTTGATGATCATTTTGGGAGCAGTGACAAAAAATGTGATTATGCCAAAAAATGAGAGTCAGAAAAATGTTGCGAGAACCGAGACTGCCAGTGGAACTGCTATCGGAGCCGAGCCAGCATCCGGAGGAGGTGTTGCGATAGAGAATATAGAAACAGGCGTTGAGTCGGAGGGTGAAAAAACGGATTCCACGGCAGATGATTCAAATAATGATGTGTCTGTAGACATGACGGATCTGGAACCCTTTTTGGGGTTTATGTCGGAGACAGCCTATGAAGAGTTAAAAACGCAGTTGGTTCAGATATGTCAGGAAAGAAACTGCAGCTCAGTCAGAAAGCTGACTTATCAACAGACACAAGCCTTTGATGTGACAAGTTTTATCCTGTTGTCCGATGGCAGTGTTTATCAGTGCAATTATAATCTGAAAAGTTGTCAGATGTCTGTTTTCAAAACGGATTATACGGAAGTCCAGATCAATCAGATGAAAGAAAAGCAGTTGCAGGAAGAACAGCAAAAACTGGAACAGGAGCAGAAAGCGGAAAAACAGAAGCTACAAAAGAAAAAGGTAGAAAAGAAAAAAACGATTAAAAAGAAAAAAGCAAAAAAGAAGCCGGTGAAAAAGAAGGTTAAGAAGAAAAGAACAAAGAAGTAATATTATATTCATTATCAGAGGGTATAAGGGATCAATCCCTTACAAGATGAAGCATAGATGTGTCCACATTATGCGTATCTTGCAGGGCTTGAATGAGAGAGGGAAAAGGCACATTTTATGTGCCAAAATAAAGCAGATAAAGCTCAGAAAACACTATGTTTGGACAAATTGTCCAGACAAAAAGAAACAAAAAAGATAAAAATAGCGTTTAGACAAATTGTCCAAACATAAGAAGGGAGTGACCGCATGAATGACGCAAAAACAGAGATCCTTCGAGTAAGAATGACACCGATGGAAAAAGCTGCCCTGTCAAGACAGGCAAACGATCAGCACAAAACTATGAGTGAATATATCCGCAGCATTGCCAAATGTCCGCCGGAGGTGACAAGGGATGAGTTTGACGGTTCGATTCTGCAGATGATCTATGAGATCAACAAAATCGGTGTGAACATCAATCAGATCGCCAAAAAGTATAACGAACACAATTATGTGGAACCGAGAGCAGATCTGTTAGAAAAGCTGGATGAAGTTTATGGAATGATGAAAAGCACCATCCGGCTTATGAAAGGGGCATAAGGAAACACAAGAAACGGAGGGAGCGTGATGTCGTTAATCATCAAGATGGATGCCATCAAGACAAAGGAACATTTAAGAAAGTCCATTCCGTATATCTTCAATGAAAGAAAGACGGATGGTCTGTGCTTCAGCAATGCCGGGGTGACACCAGAGCAGATTTTAGATACCTTCTTTTTGACAAAGCAGCTACGCCCTACGCACGGCACCAGAGAAGGTTATCATTTTAAGTTTTCTTTTTCAAAGGATGAGACGATACCGGCGGAGCAGGCTATGGAGTTTGTAAAGGAATGGACAGAAGAATATCTTGCCGGGGCGTATGACTATGCCTGTTCGGTTCATAAAGACAGAGACCATATGCACATGCACTTGGTCTTTAATTCTGTCAGCAGAAGTGGTGGAAAGTACCGTTATCAAAAAGGAGACTGGGAGAAAGTAATACGACCACTGACAAACCGGCTGGCAGAAAAATATCATACCGGACCATTAAAGGAAAAGGATCCGGCATTGGATTATTCAACAGATTATGAGAAAAAGGATGGAAAACGGACCGGAAAAGAGCAGGTGGAACGGGACATTGACCAGTGGCATCCTTGAAAGCAGATCCTATGCAGATTTTAAGAGAAGAATGGTGCAGGATCACTATTATCAGTTGTGGGAAGGAGTTTCAAGAGAGCATGGTGTCTACCTTGCCCTTACACCGCCGGGGAGAGGAAAAGCAATTTGCAGTTACCGATTAAGTGAGGGGTATATGCCGGTGGATATCGACAGGCGTATCGCATCGCAAAGACAGGCACGAAAAGAAGAACTGCCCACAGGCAGAAATAAAAACCTTGATTGGGCAATGAGCAGAAACTATCAGTTTATCCCCTATGGTGAAATGTCAGAGTACCAGAAAATAATGGTGCGTCAGGTGCTGGAGGCAAGACGATTGTACCAGCGGACAGGTACACCACTTTATATGCATGAGCGGAGCGTCGGAGTGCTTCAAAAGATGAAGAATGAAACCAGAAAATGCGGTATTTATGTAAAGCGTAAAGAAGCACGCAGTGTACAGAGGGAGTTGATACGAGTGATGAAGCAAAGGAGGAATAAAACAAGGTGACGGAAGAATAAATGACATTGATAAAGACATTGATAAAAAAGCACGGTATTTCAGCAACAGATGGCGAATGGACTTTAGTATTTCTTGGTGCCAGCTACGGCTTGACGGAAAAACAGATCGCCAGTTATCTGACAGCAGACACATCGGATTTGCTTGCAAAGCATGAAAAAATGCTCTGTATTTTATTTGGGATAGAACCGGAATCTAATGGTGAAATTCAAAGAATGGAGAATCCGGCAGAGAGACTGCAGAGGATGTTCTTGAGATGGCGAAAAATCGAAAGTATGTGATGGAGATACGACGGTGTATCGAATTTTATGAAATGATGGAGAAGGAACAGGAACCACAGGAGAAAGCAAAGAAAAACAGGAGGGAACGTAGATGAGTGAAGAATTACAATCCTTAGTGCAGATCATTGAATTGTATGGAAGAGGGCTGGGCGGTTTAGGAAAGGCTATCCGCTTTTCAACGAAAGGAGCAGCAAAAGGGGTGCAGATCGCACAGGTGAAAGCATTGCAGCACCGGATGAAACTTCATTATGCCAGTGAGGGGACACACAATACCATGAAATTGTCCGATCTGGAGAAAATGACCGGTGGAAGATATACGATCTTGAATATTCCTTTGGAAGGGGAAAAAGAGCTACTCCCTTTTTATGACCGTTTGAAAAAGATGAAAGTAGCTTTTGCGGAGCTGCCGGACTTAAATCTGGGAGACGGCTATACACAGATCGCATACAATCCGGAGCAGGTGGAGAGCGTGCGTATGGTCATTGAATACTATAAAAAGAAATTCAGGGAAGAAGCGAAAGAGATCGATCTGGACGAATATATGGGAATGGCAAGTTCCGGAGGACTGGAATATCTGGATGAACTTGCCGCCAAAGGATATGAAGGCAGGATGCATGAGGAGCAGCTTGAGGAGCTTCAGCAGCGGATACAGGATAAAGAGTATCTTCCGATCAGTATCAATGTGGAATCCCTTCTTTTGCGGGAAGAAAAAGATGCTTATCTGTTTCGTATTCCCCGTGGCAGGTTGGGAGAAAATCTTTCCAGTGCCATACGGATCAAAAAGTCAGACTGTATTCTTTTGGATGAGGGACAGACTGTGATTACCTGCCTGAAACGAGAGGGAGATATCTGGGGATATGCACTGGATCAAAGGCAGAACATCCATGAGAAAGAAAAAGTGAAACTGGACATTGCAAAATTGGAAAAAGCATTTGCCCCGGTGGGAAATGACCGTGTGAAAATGATCGAAAAACTGAAACCGGAGTATGCAGCGATCTTTCCATCTTTTAATCAGGGACAGGAGATGAAAGAAAAATCTTCTGTCCCTGAACCGGTTTCAGAGAAAACAGTGGGGAAAGTGTTGGCCCTGGAAAAAATGAAAGAGCGTTATCAAAGTCCGGAATACATCCCGGTAACCTTTGACATGGAAACACAGATGGTGGCAGAATCACCAAATCTCTATATAGCCAATCTTCCAAAGGAGCCGCAGGAATCCAAAGACTTTATCCGGTGTATTTCCTTGGATAAGGCAGAAGTAAGTATTTCGGAGGATGGAAAACGGCTGCAGGCATACCTGAAGCGGAGCGGAACTTCTGAGGTTCGGGAAATTGATCTGGAGGGAAAAGAGCTGCGAAAATACAGCAAAAAGAATGAAGACATTGCAGCGGAGTGTCTGAAGTATCAGAGAAGCAGAGGGAAAGAGAGGCAGCCGATGCCGGAAGAGATATTGCGGCACAAACCGGATGTAAACCTTAAGAAACGATAGGAAAGCAGTGTGAAATAAATGATCAGCGTTTTTACACGGCGAATTTATAGTTTCAGCTCAAACTTTGTGGGCTGAGAAAGGAATATAGGATCTATATGAAACGAAAGAAAGAACGCTCCCGTGCAACGCATGTTGCCGGTGACAGCAGAAAAAGAAGATTACACCAATTATTCAAAGTGTGTGCGGTTTTGTTACTGCCCACGCTTTATTTGTTTTACAGTCTGAGCGGATTGTATCTTGTGGATGTGGAAATATCAAAATTGAAAGAACAGATCATCTGGTGTCTGCTGCATCCGCTGAAAGTTTATAATGACAAAAGTTACAGTATGGTTCTAGTGGGAGGTTTGTTGTGGATGATCTGCAGTTTTCAGGCATATAGTAAAAGCGACCATAACCGGATGCCCGGCAATGAGTTTGGTTCTGCCAAATGGGGTGAAGTGCGGGCATTCAATGAAAAGTATGCCGCAAGGACAGAAGAAACAAAGTCCGGTCTGTCTCCGGAAAACAAAGTATTATCTCAAAATGTGCGTTTCCGCTACGACTCGGATACCCTTCGTAATAACAACATCGTGGTTGTCGGCGGCAGTGGTGCCGGTAAGACAGCGTTCTTCCTGACACCGAATCTAATGTCGTTACACGACTGCAACATCTATACGGATCCGAAGGGAAGCCTTGCGGAGGAGCTGGGAGCATGGCTGGCGAAACAGAAGGATACCAGAGTATATACGCTGAACTTGTGTGAAATGGAGAAAAGCATGCATTTCAATCCGTTTCCGTATATCCGCAGTAAGAGCGATATCACGAAGCTGGTGACGAATCTGATCCAGAATACTAACGCACCCAACATTAAAAATTCGAGTGCAGATCCTTTCTGGGAGCGTGCCGAACGAATGTTCTTAGAAAGCCTTTTTCTCTATGTATGGATGGAGTGTCCGAAAGGGGTATATAACCCGAAAAGAGGGAAGGCAGAGCTTCTGCAGAGAAACTGGAAATCCATTCTTTACCTGTTAGATGAGGCACAGTTTGTAGATGAAGATACGCTGCCAAAGTTAGATGAACGCATGAAAGAACTGGCGAAGAAAAAGCCGGATCATCCAGCCGTAAAAGCGTACCAGCGTTATAGAGGCGGTCCGGATGAAACAATCCGTTCCGTCATTATGACAGTCAATGCCCGGATGCAGCCCTTTGATAATGAGGAACTTCTAGAGATCTTTTCATCCAATGACATCCCGCTGGACGAGTTTGGAACGGGAATGGATGGAGACGGGAAAACAAAGAGCAACCTCTTTATCATCATTCCGGATGATGACGATACCTTTAACTTCGTACCGGGGATGGTGTACACGCTGCTTTTTCAAGAACTGTACCGGCAGGCGAGATTCTTTGGTGGAAAACTGCCGATGGATGTGGGATTCTGGCTCGATGAAATGGCGAACATCAAGATGCCGAATAACTTTGATAAGATCCTTGCCACCTGTAGAAGCCGTGGTGTGTACTGTGTGCCAATCTTACAGTCCCTGGCACAGTTAAAAACGCTTTTTGCGGACGGAGCATGGGAAGGCATTGTCGGAAACTGCGACACTTTTATCTATCTGGGCGGTAACGAAGCAAGCACCTATGAATATGTCTCAAAGCTGCTTGGAAAATGGACGATCGACAAACGAACCAGTGGAGAAAGCAAAGGAACTAGCGGTTCTTACAGTGAGAATTACGATGTGCTTGGCAGGGAGCTGATGTTAGAGTATGAGCTTCGCCTGTTGCCGGATGATGAATGTATTATTTTTGTGCGTGGGGAAAATCCGATTCGGGATAAGAAATGGTTCCCGTGGGAACACGAAGCATATCTGGAAGCAAGAAAATGTGGTGCTTTTGTCCCGGCGGTGCAGAAAGAAAAACAGAAACAGCAGATGGAAGAATGTGACTTTATCGGGGAAGGGTCATTGGAATATCTCAAAAAGCAGCAATCGAAAAATGAAAACATCCGGCTGTATGAACTGGACGCCTTTTCCTTTATGATGATGGATCTGGATGCGATGGAGAAGAAGATTCATTCCACGCCAAAAGATGTCAAAGGAGCAGAAGTGGAAAAGACGATCACTGCCGGCATGATTCAGTCTGCGGTAAATCATGAAATGAAACGGGAAGCGGAAGAACGAAAAGCATGGTTTATCGAAAACTTTGATAAGCTCACACTTCTTGATATCTATGCTTCCGAGTGGATGAGCGAGACAAGAAGAAAAGTAATCTGCGAACTGCTGCAGGCGGGAGCAGAGGAGGGTGTGATCAAGTCCATCATCCGTCCGGAGATTGAGGAAGGACAGGTGATGCAGAAGAAAAAGATGTGGCTGGAGATGAAGGGAAAGGGGGATTGATAGTTGAGATATTACTAGATGTTTCCTGTAATTTTAATGAATAAGATAGCTGAAACGGAGTATTAGTAGTAGTAAAAATGTGATATAATGTTCCTAAAAATAGGAGGTACGCTATGAGCAGATTATTTAAATATGCAATGTTTTTCACTGCATTTATACCGCTATGGATAACAATTCTTTTCTTAGATATCATGAGTATTACGGATGAAACAAATAATTATATAGGATCTGAAGTCGTTGGTATAGGTTGTATTGCTATTGGATTATTTCTATCAGCAATAATTATTTTTTGTTCGATGAGAGGAGTACGGAGTCAAAATTATACAAAATATAAGATATTGTCTGCAGAACAGGAAAAAGGAATAACATCAGAGTTTTTGTTATCCTACATTCTTCCGTTATTTGCATTTGATTTTACAAGATGGGTTAGTGTGTTTGAATTTTTAATTTATTTTGTGATTTTGGCATTCCTATGTGTTCGGAATAATAATGTTTATGCTAATTTATTGTTTGAGATAAAAAGATATAAATTTTATACTTGTGAAATGCAATGGGTGGCAGAGCCAGATACAACTCCGATTTCAATGATGGTGATTAGTAAAAAACCATTAACTGCCCATAAAGGTAATACAATCGAAGTTGCGGCACTTAACAAACCGTTCTATTTAAGTAAATGAAATTGGGGAGGATGAGGGAACTTCACAAACGCCATTATCAAACATGTTATTTTTGGTTTTGTCACAAATTGCAAGTGTAAAGTTCCTTGCATTCTTTGAATCACTTAAATCAAATTTATCTGTAGCAGGATTAACAGGAATATGAAGGCGATTCTTTAAGATATCTTTGTATTCCTGTTCCTTTAGCTTTTCTACTATTTCGGGATTGTATGTTATAAATTTTTTTGGATTCTGACCAGAAGAAGCAAATAGCTTATATGAAGAAATATCATCAACAATATCGGCTACTTCAAGATTCTGAAGGCGTTCTTGACATACAATCTTATGAGAATATTCAATGTTAAAAATGCTTTCAAAATTGTTGTTTATCGAATAGAGCGTATTATCTACAATTAGTATGCTAAAAGATTTTCCAAATTGAACTAGAGGTTCTGTTGTTTCTTTAATCGTATTATTTCTAGCTGATAAAATTGGAACCCTCTTTTTGAATGTTAGAACTGGATTTTTACGAGACAATAAGTAAAGATTTTTATTATTGCCGTCAGTATCTTCATAATTTCCAACAAAAGCAAAGGCATTCGCTGAAATGTCTTTTAAATCAACACTGTCATCACTATTGTTAATATGTTCAATTAATGATGGCCAGCTTAATTGCATAAGCTCGCTAGTGATATCAAGTTTTTCGGTTGTGTTTTTAGGATTTTGGGCAGTGTAGTCTAAAATGTTATTTTGTTTTTTTACAATAGTTAAGAATGTATTACACATTGAGCTAACGATGTCGTTTAGTAATTGAGCGGATGCAAAGGGAATGTTGTAACAAACATATTCATTAGGATTTTTTGTGTGATTGTATTCTATTAGATGAAAATCCCAATGAGTTATCTGTTTTGCAGTTATAATTGCGGATTCGATTTTGTTAAACGACATATGTTACCTCCTGTATATTGTATATCTTTGAATTCATTATACCATATATAGAATAATTGTAAATGCTTTTTATAGGAAGATAGTATAAATTTATCGTTTAAAAATAAAAACATCCGGCTGTATGAACTGGACGCCTTTTCCTTTATGATGATGGATCTGGATGCGATGGAGAAGAAGATTCATTCCACGCCAAAAGATGTCAAAGGAGCAGAAGTGGAAAAGACGATCACTGCCGGCATGATTCAGTCTGCGGTAAATCATGAAATGAAACGGGAAGCGGAAGAACGAAAAGCATGGTTTATCGAAAACTTTGATAAGCTCACACTTCTTGATATCTATGCTTCCGAGTGGATGAGCGAGACGAGAAGAAAAGTAATCCGCGAACTGCTGCAGGCAGGAGCAGAGGAAGAGGTGATCAAGTCCATCATTCGTCCGGAGATTGAGGAAGGACAGGTGCTGCAGAAGAAAAAGATGTGGCTGGAGATGCAGCAATGTAGTTGGCCTTAAAGGAGTCGAAATTGCAGAAAATATGTGTGCGTGGTATTCTTGTTTGAAAAAGGAGAATATCATGAAGAATCAACAGGAACTAATAGATGAATATTTGTATTATTGTTTAAAACAAAGAAAGTTGGACGAGAAAACAGTTCGTGCATATCAAATTGATTTAAGACAATTTTCTGAATTTTGTGTTCAAAAGAAATTGGTAACTGAAAAAGCAGTAATTCGTCAATACATTTTGCATCTACACGAATCATACAAACAAAAGACAGTGAAACGTAAGGTTGCTAGTATAAAAGCATTTTATTCTTATTTAGAGGATGAAGAAATCATAGATGATAGCCCTTTGAGAAAGATTCGGACAGAATTTCGGGAAGAAAAAATTTTACCACGCTCGATTCCGTATTCTGTCTTGCAGTCATTATTAAGTAGTATGTACTCAAAAAAAAGCATAGAGAGTACTATATATGAAAGAAAATTGCTAAATCGCGACATAGCGGTGGTTGAAACGCTATTTTCTACAGGAATAAGAATATCGGAATTGTGTAATTTGTTGCAAAAAAATATTGACATTGAACAGGGGATATTTTGCATAAAAGGAAAAGGTGGGAAGGAACGCTATCTGCAGATAGGAACGGAAGAAGTGTTAGTGCAGTTGAAAAAATACAAGAGGCATTGGGAAAAGGAATTGGATGCGAGCGAATTTTTCTTTCTTAATCGCTATGGGGAACGATATTCTGAGCAGTCAGCACGCCGAATGATCCAGCGCTACACTCAAGAAGCAATGATTGAAATACATATTACACCGCATATGTTCCGCCATGCATTTGCTACATTACTCTTGGAAGAAGAAGTTGACATACGTTTTATTCAGAAAATGTTGGGGCATGCGTCAATCATGACAACGCAGATTTATGCTGAGGTTGCATTAAAAAAGCAGATGGAGATTTTGAAAATGAAACATCCTAGAAATCGAATGGAAATTTTAGAGAAACATATTGAAACAGAAGGTAAGGGGGTGGTATAATGGAATGGTACTGATAATTGAATATTATCGGACGGAGAGAAGTGTCGTGATGGGTGATTTTTAGTTATCCATCAAGTAGTATTTCTATACATAAGTGGAGGTATTATATGTATCATTTACAGAACTTTCTAGGTAATAGATTTGATAGAATTCAGGCAATAATTGATAACGAACACTCCCAAATGAATTTATATGCTAATTTAATAGGGAGTGCAAATTACTCTTTTCCATCTGTTTTGGAAGCATTGAATACGCCATTTAATTTGAATCCCTCGGAGGGTTCTCGTAGAAAAAGATATTTTCCTCAATGCAATAGTATTGATGAATTAGAAAATATTGCAGAAAGTCTTCTTATAGAACTTTTCCAATGTAAAGATTATGGCGCTAATATTGAACCATATTCTGGTACCCAAGCAAACCATATTGTTTATCAAGCTATTTTAAAAAATGATGATGCTGTATTAGTAATGAGAACCAGTGATGGAGGACATGTTTCACATTATCATTATCTTAAGACATTCTGTAATGTTTATGATTATGGCGTAAATAAGGATGAAGAAATTGATTATGAAGAAATTGAAAGAAAGTGTCAAATATATCATCCAAAATTAGTAATTGCAGGTGCGAGTTCATATCCACGCAATATAGATTATAAAAAAATTTCTGCTTTATGTAAAAAGTATAATGCGTATTTATTAGCAGATATTTCACATACGGTAATTTATATAATGAACCAGACTCACATATCCCCTTTTGATTATGCAGATTTTGTGACATTTACCACACACAAGACAACTCGTGGAATAAGAGGTGGTATTATTTTATACAAAAAAGAGTTTGAATCTTTAATAAATCGAGCAACTTTTCCCATTGTACAGGGAGCTCCTAAATTTAATGAGTTGCTTGCTAAGACAATTATGTTGTGCGAATTAAAAGAATTAGACATTCAAAAATATGTTAAAAAAATACTTGAAATTTCGCAATTCTTTTCAGATACGTTTACTCAAAATAGTATTGAACTGTATACTAAAGGAACAGATTCTCACCTATTATTGTTGAATTTAAGAAAACATAATTTAACTGGAAAATATTGTGAGGATATGCTTTTAAATCAGCATATCCTCACAAATAGAAATCAAGTGCCAAATGATAATTTCATTGCATCTGTTGCTTCTGGCTTAAGAATTGGCATATTAACACTTGCAACATTAGACATGCCTCAAAGTGAGTATTCTATTATAGCTTCAATAATTGCAGAAACTATACTCAAAGGCAAAATCATCGACACTACTACTGTTTCTCAAATAATGAAATATTACAAAATTATTGATAATTAATACCGCCAATGAGGTGATACCCCCAACATAATTTGGTTAACTTTAGTGTTAGAATTATTTAGGTATAATCCATATGACGAGATATCTCCTGGATAATTTGTTGTAAATTCGCCACTATATTGCTCTGAATTTCTTTTGAGTATATACAAATTGTAATTACATAGCAAACTTATCCAAGGATCTGGCATTTTTTCTGCTTTTTCAACAAGATCAAGAAATGCTAACCTAGTTTCATTAAGAGTTTGGATATTTAAAGCATATTTCGTTATAAAAATGTTACTTTCTAACTTTAATAAATCAAAAGTTAATGACGTTGGGAGTAGTTGTTTAGCCAATTCAAAATATTCCAAGGCTAATGAATAATTTTCTTCACAGAAATGGACTACTCCCAAATTAACCATCGATTGATATTCTTCATTTGATTTCAAATCATGCATAATTTGTTTTGCTTTTACAAAGTAATCTTTTGCAATTTGCAAATTGTCTGGATTAATATCTTTATAGAGATACAAAATACCAATATTGTTTAAACATGTTGATTCAATAAATTTATTTGACATTTGCTTGAAATAATTCAAAGAATCATTTAGTAGACAAAACGCTTTTTCAAATGTATACAAATGTCCACAATTACGTAAAATAATATAATAGTAATCTAAATCATCATAAATAGGCGTATCCTTTGTTAAATTATCAATTTCTCGCCTAAGAATTTCGTCTTTTCTCAAATGTTGCAGTGCATTTAGATATATGCTCCAACTTTCATAATTATTCAAATCACTTTTTATAGTATCTATTGCTTTCGTATAATGATAGGATTGCAATAAAAATTTAGCTTCAAACAATTTTAAATTATAAGCATTGGATAAGCCGTTACTAATTCGTAAGCCAGTTTCAAAATTACTTGTCTTTTGCATAGAATCCAATAACTGTATAATGGAGCGTAAAGGAAACAATAACGCTAATTCCGTATTCGAAAAGGTAGAATCTGTCAAATATTTATATAACATACATATCTGAGAATATCGATATTTACTATATAGTAGGTTAATATATTTATCTAAAATCCCCAAATGTTTTATTAATTCCGTATGCTTTTTTAATTCAACTAAAGTATCCACACAAAATACAAATTCACTATCTTCACATTCCTCATATGCCATTTGTGTAAATACATGTTCACAAGAATTGATTAACTCGGTAAATCTTTCCTCTTCGATCGATACTTCTATATTAAATCTACTTGCTTTTGCATATTTACTATGTGTTATTCGAAGCATATCATTTTCATTGATTAATATATAATTCATTTTTGATAAAGTTGCTATACTCTGTTTAAATATATTCGAGGTACATTTCTGGTTATATTCTAATACTCGTTCGACAAAAGAAATTTTTATACCTTCAGGAAAAAGTGCCAATAAATCAATAATATCTTTCTTTATATCATCAAGTATTTGGATTCCATGTATTGTAGGAGTATCATTTACGTCATCTATACCATTTAAATTTACTTGGAATATAAATTCATCAATCTCTTTCATATTACCTGTTTGAACAAGTCCGTAATAATAACTAAGATTATTTTTTACTTTCGAAAAATCATTATAACATAAATTTGCTTCACAGATTTTTTCAAAATCTAGGATAGAAACATTATTTATTTTTAATACTAATGCATCTGAATCAACGCAAATTTTTTTTATTATACTATGACTTAAAATTTCGTTTTCTTGCAAACAATACACGTAAAGTACAATTAATTCGGTACTTAACTGACGTATCATATTATTAAAATCAGTGACAATTTCATCTGAAATAGTCTGAATATTATCAACAAATATTATTAGACCTGTTTCTTTGTTTAGAAAACTTAAGTAATCAAAGAATACTGTTTTTGCCGTTTGATAATTGCTGCTTAAATCAGTATCCGTAGAATTAAGAATACTATATATTGTCGAACCAACATTAGGAATTAGAGATAACGCTGAAATTAAAACTTTTTTTGCATTGCTTTTTACTTCTTCAATATACGTACTTTTATCTAAAAAAGACAGAAAGGTATTTTCTTCTGTTACATAAGTTACGTTACTTTCATTATATTTTGTCTTTTTTAAGAGTTGATATGTCAAAAAACTGTAAAAAGTATCTTTCTCACAATTCTCTGGTATCTGAATAGCATCTAGATGGATTATTGTGAAATGACTAAAACAATCACTTTCATGTATAATACTAATTGCTTTTTTAGCTAATTCGGTTTTTCCTGTACCAGAATCTCCTAACATAAAAATGTTGCGATATATATTAGGAGTTGATAAATAATCTATAATTTGTTTTTCTTCTTCTCTTTCATAGTAGTCTAAGTTTGTTATATTAATTTTAGGCATATTTCCTCCCTAGAAGCGTAATTCATTCAATATAACTCTGACGATGGATAACTAAAAATCACCCATCACGACACTTCTCTCCGCGCGATAATATTCAATTATCAGTACCATTTTTAAACAATGTTTCATTATGCTGTACTGAGCAGTATGTGTATTGCGATTCTTTTTATGTTTGTAGGAAAAAATCAAGTACCAATTATGGAGTGTTTGCAATTTTACGTAATGTATCTTTGGATGCGAATAATCGTAGAGTACATTATTATTCAAAAATGTATAAGAAAAACTTGACACATAAATATTACAAGTGTAATATTAAAAGAAAACATTATTTTTTTGCGATAAAATCTTACAAAAGTAAGATTTGTGGAAGGAGTGAGGAGATTTTGAATCAAAAATGGCTCGTAAAAGTGATGTATATAATGTTGTGCGTTTCTTTTTTAACCGCATGCGAAAAAAGAAACGAGATTGAAGAAAAAAAAGATAGGGATATAACATCGGAAATTGCTGTTACACCTTTTACTAATAAGAAAGACAATATAGATTGGAATAGTAGTGTTGTAAAAAAAGATGGGAAATTATACTTTGACATATCGCTTGAAGGTTTTATAGATGCTTACAACAGTTATTACCAAGAAGATCATGGGAGAGATTATATAAAGCCGCTTTTGACATGGTATTCATATAGACAGGATTTTGGAAGATTAAAAGGAGATATGTGCTATGAGTATACGGCCGATAAGAAGATACTTACTCTTCCAACGATTACAGTGTATACTCCTAAAAATGCCAAGTGTATTGAAACTATTACACTTAATTTTGATGATCATAGTTACACGGAAAAAATGTATAAGCAGTATGAAGAATTATGTTATTATACTTTGAAAGTTTTTTTCCCGGATATGGCTAAGCAAGATCTGATAGATATGTATGAAAAATCAAATGAACAGGCATATAAGCATATATTTCAAACGGAGAAAGGGTTTTATAGTAATAATCCGCCCAGTGATTTGTATTACAGGGGAGGAGTTGGAATTTATCCTTATTTTGCATATGGCGAAAGCGTACGGATGTGTATTATTCCAGTGAATCAAAAACTAATTGAATTATATGTTGATAAAGGTGTTAAGGTTCATAGACTGGAGAAAAGCGAAGTGAAAGGAAAGTGAGTTGTCATGAAGCATAGAGTTATTAGAAAAAAAAGAACTATTCGAGTTGTTTTTTTGACTATAATTACAATTTTTATAGTGTGCCTGGTTGCGTTGGCACAGAAAAAGATAAATAAGAAAATTGTTGAAAATAATCCGGAGCGGGTATTGAAGACATATATGAACTGTATATCAGAAAAGAAATATGCAGAAATGTATGAAATGATAACAGATGAAAGCAAGAAAATGATTAGCAAAAATGATTTTGTTAAGCGTAATTCTGCCATTTATGAAGGAATAGAGGCAAAGAATGTGAATATACATATTCTAAATTACGATGAAGAAAAATTGACGGTTACGTACAATACATCTTTTGATACAGTAGCGGGGAAAGTGGATTTTGATAATGAGATAACTTTTTTAGTAGAAGATGGACAGTATAAGGCTTCGTGGAGTGATTCGATGATATATCCAGGTCTTGAGAATTCTGATAAGATGAGAGTATCTACAATACAAGCAAATAGAGGGAAAATACTGGATAGAAATGGAAGAGTGCTTGCCGGAAAGGGACTTGCTTCTTCTGTTGGAATTATTCCGGGAAAATTAGAGAATAGGGAAAAGTCAATTACTAGGATTGCAAAATTATTGGAAATAAAAACCGAAGAAATAGAAAAACAATTATCAGCAAAATGGGTGAAAGATGATTCGTTAGTTCCATTAAAGACCATTTTAAAAGTAAAGAAGCTAGAGCTTCTTGCACTAGAACCAGATAAAAATGTTTTAAAAGAGCAAAAACGTCAGGAGAAGTTATTGAGTATTCCAGGAGTAATGATTTCGGACGTGGAGGTTAGAGAATATCCATTAAAAGAAGCGGCAGCACACTTAATTGGTTATGTGCAAAATGTGACTGCAGAAGATTTGGAAAAATACAAAGGAGAAGGATATACGAGTTCTAGTGTTATTGGAAAAACGGGGATGGAGGGATTGTACGAAAAAGAATTAAAAGGAGAAAACGGATGTAGAATATATATTGTGGATTCAGAAGGACGAGAAAAAGAGGAATTAGCATATAAAATGGTGCAAGACGGAAAAGATATTAAATTGACTATAGATGCTGATTTGCAATCACAATTATATGAACATTTTAAGAGTGACAAAAGTTGTTCACTTTCAATGAATCCTTTCACGGGTGAGGTGCTAGCACTGGTTAGTACACCATCATATGATACGAACGGGTTTATTATGGGGATGACAAAAAAGCAATGGAAAGCATTAAATGAAGATGAACAAAAGCCGTTGTATAACCGTTTCAGGCAGGCATGGTGTCCGGGTTCAACTTTTAAGCCCATTATAGCGGCAGTTGGTTTGCAGTCAGGAGCATTCACAGGGACAGATAACTTTGGAAATGAAGGAAATAGTTGGCAAAAGGATAAGACATGGGGAACATATCATGTTACTACACTTCATACATATAGTCCGGTCATCTTGAAAAATGCATTGATATATTCGGATAACATATACTTTGCAAAGGCAGCACTTAAAATCGGGGCAGAAGAGATGGAGCGTTCATTATCCATGTTGGGATTTCACACATCTATTCCGTTTGAAATAAAAATGACAGAATCTAAATACTCTAATGCCAAACACATTCAAAGTGAGGTGCAATTAGCTGATACAGGATACGGTCAGGGACAAGTGATGATAAATCCACTTCATTTAGCTTGCGTATATACAAGTTTTTGTAATGATGGAAATGTGTTAAAACCTTATTTGCTATATAAAGAGAATGCAAAAGCAGAGTATTGGATTTCAGAAGCTTTTTTTTCTAAAGTATCAAATCAGGTGTTGGATGGGATAAAAAGTGTAGTAAATAATCCACATGGAACAGGATACGCAATACACCGCAAGGACATTGTTTTGGCAGGAAAAACAGGAACTGCTGAAATAAAGGTATCACAGGAAGATACCACAGGGACAGAACTGGGATGGTTCTCAGTTATGACACCGGATAAGAAAACCTCGAAGCCCATTCTTGTGGTTAGTATGGTTGAAGATGTAAAAGGAAGAGGCGGAAGTGGCTATGTAGTAGAAAAGGATAAAGCTGTTTTGGATAAATGGTTTGACGAAAACTGAAATGAGAGGGAGAGTGAATGAACATGAGAAGATATTTATATCTAATTTTTTGTATGATGGCAATCGGTCTTTTTTGTTGTTCATGCAACAATAAGACAAAAGAAGTGAAATCAATACCAAGTCAGAAAAGCGAAAATAAGGAGAAAGGTGCAGAAAATAATACAACAGATGTCAATATACCGGAGGCTGATTTGGAAAAGGGATATAATCTTCCTGTATCAGATCAAGAGAATGAAGAAGCTGAAAGGGACTCTTTTCAGATAATGGAAGAAATTAGTCATATATATAAATGTGCCGACAAAGGGGCGTCGTTAAATGATGTTTTGGATGAAAACGCAATAAGAAAAATGGTAAAAAAAATAAAAAAGCAGGGGTATCCGGTTAGAACCTACGAGGAATATTCCAATATGGAAAACTACAAAACAGTTGATTCGTTTTTGAAAGAAGCCCAAAAGGGAAACAAAGGTTCAATTGTTATTTATGAAGTACATTCTGATGGTAGCATTGGTAGAGAAAAATTTATATATGACGGAGACTATATGTTTCTTGTAGCTTCAAATGGTGTATGGGATGATAACAACAACCCTGGGATGGCATATGTTTCTTATACGAGATTAAAGAAGTGGAGATATTCAAATAAGGGATGGTTTTGTTATGAATTGTGTGTACCGGAATATCCGGAAGTAACAGAAATGGTAGACGGAAGTTGTTTGGTACGGATTAAGCCAATAAGTAGCAGAAAGCGAGAACTTTCTAAAAAATGTGTGCGCGAATTGGGATATCAGGGGAATAACCTTTTATGCTCTAATTGGGACAAAAATCACACGAAAAAGATTGATTTTAACGGTCTTTATGAGTATTTATATGCCATGAAATATAAGAAAAAATTCAATGGTAAAAAATATCCGAATGGAATACCTAAAGAGCAATTTGAACAGTTGATTATGGAATATATGCCTGTTTCCGCGGAAGAAATTCAAAAGTATGCAGTATATAATAAAAAGAAAAAAGCGTATGATTGGATGCGCTTGGGATGCTTTAATTATGCACCTAATTTTTTTGGGACATCAATTCCGGAAGTGACCAATGTCAAGCATAATCTAGATGGTACAATAACTCTTACAGTGGATGCAGTATGTGAAATGGTATTATGTAACGAGGCGGTGATTACACATGAACTGACTGTAAAGTTTGCGAAAGATGGGAGTTTTAAATATTTGGGAAATAAAATCCTTAATAACGGAATTGAGGAGATACCCGCCTATCAATACCGTATTTGTAAAGGATGATGTAGTAAGGAGGATGATCCTGTTGGATATGAGAGGTGAGCTGCCATATAGGGATGGGTACACATCGAGGCCATTTAGAACGGATAGTGATGACGTTTTATTTGGTGCACCCATTATTACTATATATCTGCCCTGTATGAGGTAAAGATCACTCCATAACCTTAGTTCTATTCAATGACAGGTATCAAAAAGTATTGAATTTGTTGAAAAAAACACTTGATTATATGGAGAGGAGAGCAGATAGCGCAATAAAAGGAGTGTTATAACAATGAAAAAAATTATGAAAACTGTGCTATATATTATGGGGTTGCCTATTGCGCTGTTTGTAGTAGTGTTGCTTTGTATTTTGTATGAAACAAATTATAAGAAAACAATTTGCGATACATCCGTTTCTTTAGATAAGATTTATAAATTGGAACTTTTGACAATTGGAGAACCGGACTGGCCTTTTGGCGCAGCAAGTGGTCGGTTAATTCTCAAGGAAGGACAAGATAAAATATCTCAAATAGATTTTGAATTGCACAATGACGGTGGAATTATCACAAGTAATTGTTGGAAAGTTACATGGTATGAGGACTATGTAGAAGTGATTTTATCAGGAGAAGAACAATTTGATGAGCAGATTATCTTGAAATTTGATGGTACGAAAGAAATACAGCAATTGACAGATATTGCAGATATTGAAGTGGACTATCCATCAGAAGAGAAATTAGATGAAAGCCGGGTTATAACCGAACAATCCTTTGAGGTGGATTTGAATGATTGGGGCGAAGTGCGATTTGTATCTTATTTGCCGACTTATGATACGCTTTGGGAAGATGTCTCATTTGTGCTGGCAAAGGACAATCAAATTGTGTACCATTTCCCAGCTTATTTTGAAAACAATAGTACTGAAAATAATAGCGTAGGTATGTTTGACAGCGTAGAGGCAGTTGGATTTCACGATATAGATGGCGATGGTGCAAAGGATGTGATTGTCATTGTAAATTATGTTACAGGAGCAGGACCACAGGGAATGATACCACGGAAGACCATTAGAATATTTAATTCACAGAATGATGGTTTTGTCATTCAGCACGATTTAATAGATGAATTAATGAAAAATATGAAAGAGGATGATATTTCTATTTCTGCGATATGTGACTATGTGACATTAATTAAAACAGATGAAATATATGATGGATACCGTACTATATACCAACAATACTTCGCAGACGAAAGATGTGATTTTATGATATCATATAGTGCGAGTGGAAATTCCAGAGTTATCTTAAATGAGAATGAGGAAATAATAGAAATTCTTGTATATGACAGACTTTCGGAAAATGAAAAATGTGAATTATATGTTTGGTACAGAAGCAAGAAAAACGCAGATGGTTCGTGGTATATCTCAGAGGCGCAGATCCTTGATATTTTTGCTTATAGTATGTCTACAAAAGATGTGATCAGTAGTGGTAAAACATCATGGTCAGCGACTGGAAGTGAAGAGTATTATGAAATAAATTAAGATAAGCTTTTGATTTTAATTAGATTATCTACATGTGAAGTGAGGTGTTTTTATGCGAAAGTTTGTTAGAACGTATTCTCCATTTTTAGTATATTTTGTATGTGTGGCTTTAGCTTATTTTCTTTGTTTTTATTTATTTCCCAAATATAATGCTGCCTTAGCCTATTTGGGCTTTTTAATTATATATACATATATTGATATTGGGGGTTTTATTTTAGGTTTTTTTATGGGAAAAATCATTGTCAAACGCAGCATTGACATTAGCTTTTTGCTGTGTCTAATATATGCATTAATTTCTTTCGGGTTGATGCTCTTGACAGGTTCTCTGAAATACGTTTTTTATGATTATATGTATAGTAACTTTACGTTTACATTTTCAATCTTCATTGAATCATTAGGTGGTAGAGATAGTTTGTTTGTTTCAATTGGGACATTTATATCTTTTTTTATTGGAGAAATTATAGAATACATAAATGATAAATCTAATTCTTGACGTATAGAACTGGATAATTGAAACGCTTTTATGCATAAAGTGAAAATAAAAAAATCGGGCAAAGGATTATACGACTATGACCTTTACCCGATTTCTTTATTTCCAAATATTCATGTCTGACAAGATAGACATGGTTATTTCAGTTGCGTTGCCTCCGGTAGCATCGCTGTCTGCACCAATGTTGGTAGCGAAAAAGTATGTATTATCTACAGTTTCGATATAGCCGATAAACCATCCGTTCACATCTTGGCCATCCACACGTCCGGTTCCGGTCTTTCCGTAGAATGTTCCGGCATCGGAAGAGGAAAGGCAGATGGCATCTTTTACTGCATTGATATTTTCAGGGGCGAAGCCAAGGCTGTTATTCTGCAGCCTGGTTAGAAGTTCGACCTGCTCTATTGGGGAAATCTTCAAGGAAGATTCCATCCAATAAGTGGAGAAATCACCACTTATATTTTCGTTTCCATACCCAATTTCCTTAATATAGTTGGAAATGTTAGCGGCTCCAAGCTGTTCGTCCACAGATTCAAAATACCAATTCACGGAGGAATTCATTGCAGACTGTAAAGTCTGATCCGCATTCCATGCTTCAAATGGATAGGTTTCGCCATTCCATGCAATGAACGAATTTTCCGGTGTAATGATCTCTTCTTCCAATCCGAACAGGGCATCATATATCTTGTAGGTGGAGTTTGGAGCAACTCGTAAGGTGGCATGCTCCATGTCGTGTATGCTCCATGCATCATTTTCTAAATCGTATAAAACAAAGCTGCCTTCGTATTCTCCGAAGTATGTGGAGAGGTCTACATAGGAAACATTCTCAGAAGAGGAATCCCATTGGTAGTGGCTTCCGTCTGCTGCGTATGTAGAAATAAAAGGAGCAAAACCTAACAGGAGAACAGCAGTCAGTACAAATGCCGTCATACCTTTTAGCCTTTTTGTAAATGTTGGCTTCTCATAAGATGCAATATTGATAATTCTCCGCTTCATCTGCTTCATGTTTCCACCAAGACCGGCAGCAAACGGAAAAGGAGTGAGAGAAACCTTTTCAGCAAAGTTAATCAGTGTATTGCCATAATCCTCGTAAGCATCCTCTTCAAGCATCTTTAAAACAGAGGTGTCACAGGCAACCTCTCTGTCATTACGCATTTCTTTCAGAGCGTACCAAACAAGAGGATTGAACCAATATACCACTCCAGCAAGGTTCATCAAGAAACTTCCAATAGCATCATGGTGCTTGTAATGCTGCAGTTCATGTAACAGCATATACCGCATATCGGATTCGTTATAATCAGAGATCAGATGAATCGGAAGATAAATACACGGTTTCAAAAGTCCAACAATAATCGGAGATTTCAAAAATGCGGTACTGTAGACAGGAATATCTCTGTGAATCCCCATCTCTTCTAAGCAGTGATGATACAGTCTGCGGACTTCCTTGTTCTGAAGGGGAAGTGCAGATTTCTCCAAGTTGCGTAAACGGAGAGCGGATTTGATTACCAAAATAATCATTGCAAGAATACCTACAATCCATATCCCTAATAATATGTATCCGGCAATGGATGGAGCTTCGCTATTTACAGAAAGGGTAAAGTCATTCATCCAATTTACATTTCCGGTTGGAGCGGTCCCAATGGTTTCTCCCATAGTAGTTCCAGTATTGGAAGATGGAGAGCTTCTCAGGCTGCCGAGCCACGAGAAGATTTGTGGAAATCCGATGAGACGGAACGGTATAAAGGGAACTGCCAGCAACCCAAGGAGCAGGAACCACAGATTATACTGCATCCGGCTGGACAGGTTGTTTTTGAATATCCGCTTGGCTATCAAAAGAATTCCGATGATACCGCTGATAAATACA
>ERZ780144.1085-NODE-1085-length-31975-cov-10.491604_pt1 | contig 31975 bp, 30 predicted proteins | sample MGYA00511380_ERZ780144 | MGnify/ENA primary metagenome ERZ780144 (study PRJEB29588, sample SAMEA1965858) | human gut metagenome | biome: human gut; feature: human-associated habitat; material: faeces | place: Denmark | collected 2008/2010 ... | reverse complement strand
CAAGAGCAATTAACCTACGCTCATTTCCAATAAATTACACTCTTTTCGTAACTTCCGTACGCAAATATACGAATAAATGGATATTTTCAGCGTCCGATGTGTCGGCGTGTGTGTTTCCGTGCGTACCGGGAATCCATGGCTTTTGCGTATTCGAATCCGTCCCTCTTCTCTTGAGCCTCTTATTTTCGGTTTTTTGATTCTGGCCGGCCGGTTTGGTTTTGCTATTTATTTCGGGCGACGACCGGATAATCGTATGTAAAACTCCCCTTCCCGTGATCGGGAAGGGGAGTTCTCTTGTCTCAGTACTTTTTTATTTCTGCTGTTGCTGCTGCAGGTCGCTCGTGTCGGCGACGACCATGTTTTTGTCGATGCGGAGCGTGACGTTGCCGTCCACTTCGATCAGGAGGGTCGTCTCCTTGATCTCTTTCACTACGCCGTAAATACCGCCGGCCGTGATGATCTTGTCGCCTTTCTTAAGGCCGGCCCGGAATTGAGCCATCTGCTTGCGTCGCTTCGATTCGGGGCGCCACATGAAGAAATACAGAACCAGAATCATCAGGCCGAGCATGATGAAGAGCGAATAGCCGCCGCCAGCCTGCGGTGCAGGTGCTGTCGCTTGAAGTAAGTTAATCATAGTTTTCTATTGATTTGATATTTGGTTTTTCTTTATGATCGGTACAAATATAGTGAAAGCCGGGTATCGCACCAAATTATTCGAATGCTGGCGGCCGTTTTTCCCGAACCGGTGCTTTCCGATCGAGATTCGCACCTGCCGGAGATGCCTTCGAATATATCGGGCAATCCGGATTTCGGCTGCCTCCGTTGGATTTTCCGGTAAATATAGTCGAAATTTGCGGGAGTCGCAGCCGTTCGGCGCTTCTTTCCTGCGAATTAACAATTTCTTAATCGACATCGGCTTCGACGTAAATCCGTAACGGCTCCTCCGATCCCGACGCATAGAGTTTCAACAGTTTCATCTGCCAGCCGTGCTCGCCCCGCGAGTCGAACCGGACGCTGAACGGGATTTCCTCGCCCGGCTTCAGGGGCCGTCGGTCGAATTCCGGGGTGACACATTCGCACGAAACCTCGTAGCGGGCCACCACCCATGTCCGGGACGAAGTATTTTGCAGCCGGAACCGTTTGATGCCTGTTTCGCCGGAGTGGAGCCGTCCGAAACGGATCGTGTCCGAAGTACCTTCGGTGAGCGTTTCATCCGATATTTCGAGCGTCGGCCCGCTCTGGACGCTGCTCGTCCGGCGGGATTGACAGCCGATGACGAGGGTTATGAGCAATATGCAGAAAATGTGCCGCATCATATCAGTCCCCGTCCGGTTTTTTTGAGTTTTCCCTCTTCGGTCAGCGCCTCCACGATTTTATCCAGTACGCCGTTGATAAAGGTGCTGCTGCCGGGCGTAGAGTAGAACTTGGCGATGTCGATGTATTCGTCGAGGGTCACTTTCACCGGAATCGAAGGGAAGGAAACCAGTTCGGTGATCGCCGTGGCCATAATCAGGTTGTCCATGAAGACGATACGCTCCACGTCCCAGTTGCGCGTGAATTTTTCGATGTATTCCAGCCGCTCGTTGTAGTTGATAAGCGTCTTTTCGAACAGCGTTTTGACGAATTCTGCGTCCTCGTCGCTTTTGAATTCGGGCAGCATCTTCACATCCGCGTGGGATTGGCGCATGTTGGAGATCGTGCGGATCACGAGCGTCAGTACGAATCCCAGGTCGTCGCTCCAGAGGATCGACTGCTCTTCCAGTACGTCGTCCAGCATGGGACACTCCTGCAACTCCTTTTCGAAGAAGGTCGCCAGAAGCGCTGCGTCGGCTTTGAACGAACTTTCCGGAGCGCTCATGTAAGCCTGGAAATAGTCCGTCGCCGCGAGTTGGTTGTAAAGTGTGCGGATGAGTTCGGGATATTTGCTCCAGCCGAGTTTGCGGGCTGCCATTCGGTCATTCACCGTGTCGCTGTCGGCGATCATACGGATCACGGCGTTGTCGATGAAGCGGGTGTTGGGGTGGAGGTCTTCGTAGGTCGGCAGCTTTTTCTGTTTGGCCAGCTCCTGACGTTGCTGGGCATAATGCGCCAGTTCGACCGGAAGGGTCATCATCTGGAAATAAAGGTCATAGGTCTTGTCGATCGAATTCATCATGTTCTTTTCCGACGCGATCATATTGTCCGAGTCGGATTTGAGATGCGCATACAGGGCCTTTATCGCCTTGATTCTAAGCTGTCTTCTACTTAACATATATTTTCAGAACTTTGCGGCAAACGGGAGTATCTGCCGTTTGTCCGGTTTGCTTCGTGCCGGGAGGCGTGCGGGCTGCTTGTAAAACGAAGTCGCGTTTTACCGGGCGCGGTTCGCCCCGATACGAAAATTACCGGACAAAGGTAGGAAAAAAAGCGCTTGCCGCAACCTTTTTGCGCTTCTGGGGCATAAATAATCTTGTGTCCGCTCTTTCGGTAGGAGCTGCCGGGCCGATTCGTTGTCGTGCCGGTTTTTCCCGCCGCAGACCGGAATTCGGGATTGTTTGCTATCCATGTCCGCGGACCTTTCGCCCCGGCAAAGTGCGAATGAATTTGTCTTCGCTTTCGGTTTATCCTGAATCTTTGCCTTGTTCGCTTCGGCAAAATGCAAATAAATTTGCTTTTGCGCCCGGCTTATTCGTATTTTTGACATAGTTATAGATAGGATGCGCTTCAGAAAACTGCGAACAAGTTCCCGTTTTCTCCCGGCTTTCACTATCTTTGTACCCTATGGAAGAGATAAGTCAGAAAGAAGGGGCTGCCGTTCGCCTGCCTTACGATGTGATCGTCGTCGGTGCGGGCGCTGCGGGTATGATGGCTGCGGGGACTGCCGCACGGAACGGACACAGGGTTCTGCTGCTGGAAAAGATGGAGAAATCGGGCCGCAAGGTGCGTATTACGGGCAAAGGCCGTTGCAACGTGACCAACGCCCGGCCGCCTGAGGAGTTCGCCGGACAGGTGCGTACCAATGCCGAGTTTTTTTCGACCGCTTTCGCCGAGTTCAACAACAAGGCTACGATCAGATTCTTCGAGCGGCTGGGCGTGAAGCTCGATGTCGAACGCGGCGAGCGGGTGTTTCCTCGAAGCGGCAAGGCCTGGGATATTGCCAACGCACTGCTGGAATATTGCGTGGACAACGGCGTGAAGATCGTTTATGATACTCGTGTAACCGAAATAATGACGCTCAACGGTCGGGTTTTCGGCGTGCGGTACCGCAATAAACGGGGATTCGAGCGCAAGGAGGAGTGTCCGCGCGTTATCGTCGCCACGGGCGGCGTTTCCTATCCCGCCACGGGTTCGACCGGCGACGGCTACGTCTTTGCGGCCGATACGGGGCATGCGGTCGAACCGGTGCGGCCGTCGCTTACGCCGCTGGTGTCGTCCTGTCTCTGGATCAAAAATATGAACGGACTGTTGCTCCGGAATGTCCGTGCGACGCTCTGCATCGACGGTGAAGCCGTGCGCGAAGAGTTCGGCGAGCTGGGTTTCTCCGAGCGCGGCATCGAAGGCGCTGTGGCGCTCCGCATGAGCCGGGACGCGGTGGACGCCCTGATCGACGGCAAGGGTGTCGGACTGATGGTCGATCTGAAACCGGGGCTGACCGAGGAGATGTTGCGCGAGCGCATCGCCCGTGAGATGGCGGAGATGGGGCCCGAGGAGTTCTTCTCCGAACTGCTCCGCAAGCTCGTTCCGAAGGCGCTGGTCATTCCTCTTTCTGAAGAGGTCGGCGCCCATTCTAAAAATTATATCCGCAAGATTACGCCCGAGCAGATCGAACGGTTGGTTAAGCTCCTCAAGGGGATGGTTTTTCCGATTTCGGACTATGCGCCTTTCGAATATGCCGTCGTTACTGCGGGCGGCGTGAGCTGCGAGGATGTGAACCGCTATACGATGGAATCGCTCAAGGTCAAAGGACTCTATTTCGCCGGCGAGGTGCTCGATCTGGATGCCAACACCGGCGGGTATAATTTACAGATCGCTTTTTCGACCGGTCGTCTGGCCGGTATGCTCAAACAGTGAAACGGACCGGACGCAATCTACGCCGCCGCCTTCGCGGTATTTCCCGGCTGACCGACCGGCTCTCCCGGGCCCGTCATTTCCGGGGGCACGGCGTGCACTCGCCATTCGTTTACGGACTTGTGCGCGAAGCGTTTATGTTTCATAGACTGCGCGACGGAGAGCACTGCCTTTACGATGCCCTGCGTCGGGTCGGAATCTTTCACCGGCGGGCGGTGCAGTTGCAGAACGCCTTTCTCTATTGCGGCTACCGGACGTTTGCGATATGTGAAGGCAAAGCCGAACCTGTTCGGACTTTGCCGGATGCAGAGTTTGAAAAAGGCAATTCGACGTTTGTGATCGACGAGGGCAGAGGTTGTTTGCAGGTTACGCCGGGGAGGGAAAACGAGGCGAAAAATTCGACTTTTGGCCTGAATTGTGCGGGTCCGTACGACATGGTGATCCTGACCCGGAATTTTCCGGCGGAGGATTTGCCTGCTGCTGCGGCTCGGGCTGCCCGGACAGGAGCGACGCTCTGTGTGATGAATCCCTATCACGGTAGCGCACGCGGCGAAGCGTGTCGTCGGATCGTTCGGGAGCATCGTTCGACGACGGTCGATAACCGGGGCTATTTGCTGGTATTCAACAATCATTTGCCGAAACAACATTTCAAGTTATGAAGATATATACGAAAACAGGCGACCAGGGAACCACTTCGCTGGTCGGGGGGGAACGGGTGTTCAAGACCGACGAACGGGTGGAGGCCTACGGCTCGGTGGACGAATTGACCGCTTTCGTTGCCCTGCTTACGGACCATTTGCGGGGAGATGTGGGGTTGGAGCCCCGTGTTTGGGAGCTCGCACGCATTGCCTCCCAGTTGATGACTGTTGCTGCTACGCTGGCTGTGGGCGAAGGCGGAGCGGACAAGGTGAAAGGAATCGACGCCGAGGCTGTGAAGTTTCTCGAAGAGGCGATCGACCGTATGCAGGCTTCCGTGAAGCCGATTACCAAGTTCACTATTCCGGGCGGACATCGTGTCGTTTCGCTGTGTCATGTCTGCCGCACGGTTTGCCGTCGAGCAGAACGGGCGGCGCTTCGGGCCGATGCGAAGTATGGCGTCGCACCGGAGGTACTGATGTACCTCAACCGGCTGTCGGACTATTTCTATCTGCTGGGCCGCACGCTGACCGAATATTTCAGCGTGGAGGAAACCCTGTGGATTCCGTGACGGGATTTTATCGGTTTTTTTCGGAATTTCGTACGATCTGCCGAGGAGTTTTTTTTTTCGTGTGCCGTAAGGACCCGACTCGGCCGATGCGTTTGAAATGCCGTTGAGAAAGACGCGTCGGAAACGATCCGGCGGAGGCAGTGGCGGTGTGCGGATAACGGCAGTCGAATTCCTGAATTCGTGATGCGGACAGGGGCTGTCGATACATGGCCGCTTTCGATGCGATTCGGAAATAATCGTGTGCGGTTGCGGATCCGCCGAACATTGTCGGTCTTTGCGAAACCGCTCTTTCGGTCGAGGCCGGAATGTGCGGATCGTTTCCTATCGCTATGTTTGTTCAAAAAAAATGGCAGAAGAAATTTTTATTCTTTTGATTTGTATTTCTCGCAGGATTTTATATATTCGCAACCTAATAATAAGGAAGCTGTATGTCAGCCTGGACTTATTGTCTTGTGAGTTAATGATTTAAATTATTGCAGTTATGTATTGGACACTTGAGTTGGCATCGAAACTGGAGGATGCTCCCTGGCCGGCAACCAAAGATGAATTGATCGACTATGCCGTTCGCTCGGGCCTGCCGTTGGAAGTGCTCGAGAATTTGCAGGAGATCGAAGACGAGGGAGATATTTACGAATCGATCGAGGATATTTGGCCGGATTATCCTTCGAAGGATGATTTTCTCTTCAACGAGGAGGAGTATTGATGCTCTTCGAATAGACTAAACAATTAAATATCAGCGCGATAAACAATGAAAATTTGTTTGTCGCGCTGGTGTTTTATAGTCTCATATGGCGCGGTTTGTTTGTCTAAATTACGGTTTTTTCGCTCAAAATCGGAGTTTGTTTGTCTAAAATACATTACCTTTGTTTCTCCTCGGGAATATTAAAAAAGGAGGAAAAAGCGTATGGGAAGACCAAAAAGACTATATCCACTTGGCAGATACCGGCTCCGTGTCCCCAAAGATGCGGAAGCGGACAAAGCTTACCCTGTCGTTTTGGAATATACCTGGAACAGGGAGATTATCCGCAAAACGACAAATGTCTTTGCAAAAATTGCTGACTGGAATCAGAACGGCAATCAGGGACGAGGCGAATTGCGAGTCAGTTACGGAAGCGAGTATAAACGTCTTAACCAGCTTCTGCTGGCCCGTGTTGAACGGATTGACAGTCTGCTTGCGGAGTATAATGAGAGGAATCCGAATCAGATTACAGCCGAAGTTGTGGCGGGCTTCCTTGCAGACAAGCCGCTTACACGGCGAGACCAAGGGAAGGATTTTGTGGAATTTACTTTGGAGCGCCTTTCGTCCGATTACTCCCGAAACAGGATTGGCAGGAGCCGTTATGAAAATGGCAAGAGTTGCATGAATATCTTCCAGACCTTTCTACGGGCAACCAAACAAGGGTCCTATCGACCCGATGCAATCTATGTAGGCGATATGACTCCGGAACTGCTGGACAGCTACATAGCTTGGCGTAGAGACGTAAAGTTGAACAGTGATGCGACAATTAACCATGCCTTGACGCCGATATTGAAAGCTTGCGCCTATGCGAGCGAGATGGGCATGATGGAACCTGCAGTCAATGCTAGAATTCAGGATATGCGTATCGTGTCAAAAGTCTCGCTTTCGGAAGAGGAAGTTGAGTTTGATGGTAAAAGTCTGTCCAAGGAGCAAATGTTATCTCTTCTTGAATATTACAAGACATGTCTTGAACCTCGCCGCAAGGAGTTTCTGGAAATGTTCTTATTTGCTTTCCATGCCTGCGGACTCCGTGTAGTGGATGTGATGACCTTGCAATGGAAACATATCGATTTTTCCCGGAAAGAATTGCGGAAAATCATGATTAAGACGAACAAACGTCACGTGATTCCACTAACGGAACCTGCCTTGCATATACTACAGCGGTGGCAGGAGAAGCGTGCCGGATGCCGGTATGTCTTCAACTTAGTAAAGGATGATCTGGATCTTGATGATGCAGAGGCTCTGTACAAAGCCCGTAACAATGCAACGAAATGTATCAATCAGTCGCTGGCGGTTGTCGGAGAACAGATAGGGCTTCCGTTTACCCTTTCAATGCATGTGGCCCGACATTCGTTTGCGGTCTTTGCACTGAACAAGGGACTTTCCATGTCGGTTGTCAGTCGTTTGCTCGGCCATGGAAGTACGGATGTCACCGAAAAGGTATATGCCAAATTCCTGCCCGAAACGCTATCGGCGGAAGTGGCACGTCTGAAAGAGGATTTTGCATCTCTGGAAATTGTCTGATAATTGTAGACGGCTATTATAAACAATCATTAATTTTATATCTAAAATTGATTTGATATGACTATTACGAAGATATTCCTATTGCTGGTGTGCGCATTTGTTCTGGTATTGCTGCTTTCTACTATCTTTAATAAGCACCATAGGATAATCATGTGGTCTGCTGCAATAGTATTTTTTATAGGAACTCTGCTCCTTATAGGTCTTGGGATAATTGATCCGGTAAAAGACAACAACCATCCTGATCCTGTCGTAATAACAGGCATTTTCACCGCCCTTGTCTTATCGGGTGTATTTGCATACGGAGCGGAAAAGTTACGCATCAAACTTAGGGAAAATAACCAGCAAACCGTTCAACCCATAGATAATCATTCTGAATGTCCGGATTCCCCCAAAGGGGTTGTATTGTCGGGAAGGCTTGATACTTCACTTGCCCGTACAATCTTTGCGAAAGCAATAGAAGCCGGATATATTGAAGAGGTCGGGTCCCATTATAGCTGGAAAGGGACAAAGGCTCTTCTTGCCTATATGTGTGGTCGAATATATTGCGGCGATTATCCTGAATATTCCAAATACGAACAGAAGACTTTTTGGGAGTTCGGCAACGGACTCTTCCCCGATGTCGAACTTAACGCACTATTTGAACAAACCGGTATCGGACAGTCCCGGCAGAACAGGAGGGATATGCCCGTCCCTAACAATGCCGGAGAAATCGACAAGTTTTTTCATAAGTGACAAAAAACTAAGAGTATTATCTTCGTTCTTGGCAAGTCTTAGTTTCTGGCTTGTTATGCATTTTGTTTTGCATCATCTGGCAATCTTCGATTTTTTCAATTTTATTTTTCTCTTTTTTATTGCTGGTAATCAATAGGTTACTTGTAAAGTTGTGGCAGAATCATAACTTTCCATAACACCTGTCCTAACATTGGATAATTTATTGTAACTTATTAGTCCTCAGCTATTTCATACATTCGTGCCGTGATTCTGGTGCGATGTGCACAATCGTACCATATCGTATAACCAGGCTGAAGGTCTGAGTGTGCATCAGGGCAATCGGCCATAATTGTTTTTAAGTATGGCTAAAGAAACGAATGTAGAGAAGCTATGCGACCGGGAATTGCTTGAAAAGATTCTCAGCGTAGTGGAGAGACAAGAGAAACTGCCGCCTCCGGCTCATGAAGGCGGACTCCGTCTATATGACAACAAGTCTTTGATGGAGAAATTGAACATCAAAGAAAAGTATCTGAAAAAGTTGCGAGACAACGGCTATCTCGGCTACTCGCGTGAAGGTGATAAATACTGGTACACGCAGGAAGACGTAGACCGCTTTCTGCGTCGTTTCCACTATGAAGCTTTCGCTATTGGTGATGAACTTCCCAAACAGGAAGGAGGTGGCTATGTTTAACACCATTCATTTGACCAACATGCTTCGGTCGGAAGTGGAAGGCATTCCGGAAACAGGTCTTCCGTTGGATGCCTTCCCGGATAGGATACAGGAGATTATCCTCAATCTTGCCAGATACGAAAATTTCAATGTGGAATATACTGCGTCTATTATTCTTTCTGCTGTTGCTACTGCAATAGGCAACTCTTGTCATATCCGTATAAAGGGCGAGTGGAAAACTTGCCCATCCCTTTATATGATGCTGGTCGGACGTCCCGGGCTCGGAAAGACTCCTCCCCTCGGTTTTATCTATAAGCCGATTAATGAGTATGATGACCGGCTGCATGAGAAATATAACGAGGAATATGATGAATATGAAAGAGCCATGTCAGCAGGCAAGCACGGAAGTGATGGGGAAGCACAACTGCTCAAGAAACCGAATTTTGTAACGACGGTCATTTATGATTCCACCCCGGAGGCGATGATGAATATTCATCAGCATAATCAGCGTGGGATAACATTGGTCGTCGATGAAATCCTGGCTTTGTTCAATTCCGTCAAAAGGTACAACAGCAAGAACAACCTCATTGAAGATCTGCTGACAGCTTATAGCGGACAGCCGTTAAAGATTATCCGCAAATCAGAATCACGTCCTGTTCTAATCAAGAATCCATGTATAAATGTCATCGGTTCAGTACAGACAAATATGCTGCAGGAAGTCTTCCGTGCAGAGTTCCTTGCCAACGGATTGCTTGACCGTTTTTTGTTTGTCTATCCCAAAAACAGGAAGATATCCGGATGGAGACGGGAAGAACGGAATACGGCCCGTCCTGACATCATGAATCAATGGAGGACAATAATCAACAGAATCCTAAGTATCCCCTGTATCCTTGATGACAAGGGTACAACGGTCAATCCCCGTATCCTTACAATGTCTGACGATGCGGAAGAATACTTTTATGAATGGTACAATGGAATTATCGATGCTGTAAATGCCATTGAGGATGATGCAGATGTTGAAAGCCGCAAGATGAAACTCAACGGCCATGTAGCACGTCTTGCCCTGTTGTTTCAGGTAATGAAATGGGCTACTGATAGTGGAGATATGCAATATATTGAGCGGGATTCCGTAGAATCGGCAATCCGTATGGTTGATTATTATGAGGAAACATACAGGAGGATTCAGGAAACCATTGTCATAAACAGTATCGGCGAAACTAAGGAAGCGTGGCTTTCTCTGTTGGAAGAACGGTTCACTTCCGGGGATGCTGTTATTGCCGGTAGAAAAGTTGATATGTCCCGACGTACCGTCTATTATGCGCTTGACCAATTATGCCGGCTTAAGCACCCTCTTATAGAAAAGCTTCAGCATGGAGTCTATCGCAAACTTATGACAGAAAATACTGATGCACCTTGCACTATTGCACTTTCATCTTGCCAGGATACCGTGCAATCTTCTCAAAGTGCAAAAGTGCAGAGTGCAACCACACTAAAATCAGAAGACCATGAGTGAATACAGATTCCATTTGCAGAAATACCGCCCTGGAAGCAAGACTACTTGTCCGAGCTGTGGTAAAAGCCGGTGTTTTGTCAGGTATATTGATGAACAAGGCAGCATTAGCTTTCCCGGTAATGTCGGCAAGTGTGATCATGAAAACAGTTGTGGCTACCACTATACACCTAAGGAATACTTCAATGATAATCCTGATGTATTGGAAATGGATGAGGGACGCGGCAAGTCATTTCTTTCTGCCCCTTATAAGACGGCAGATAAAACTCCGTCTTGTATCGTCCCTTCATATATTCCTTCATCTTATGTGTTAAGGAGTCTGTCACATTATTCAATCAACCCCTTATATCAGTATTTCTGTCATGTATTTGGTGAAAATGAGGCAAGCAGATTGTTTGAAATGTATCGCATAGGGACATCTTCAAAATGGGGAGGCACAACGGTTTTCTGGCAGACAGATATAAATGGACAGGTAAGAACCGGCAAGGTAATGTGCTATAATGCCGAGACAGGCCATCGGGTTAAAGAGCCTAAGGCTTTTGTCAGCTGGGCGCATTCCGAGTTGAAATTGCAGGATTTCCATTTGAAGCAATGTCTGTTTGGAGAACATCTTCTGAAAAATTCATCGTCTCCGGTAATGCTGGTGGAAAGTGAAAAGACCGCTGTTGTAATGAGCCATTTTATCCCCGATTATATATGGCTGGCAACAGGTGGAAAGAACGGTTGTTTCAATAGTGAAGCCATGCAGGTTCTCAGAGGCAGGGAAGTTACTCTCATCCCTGATTTAGGAGCAACCGAACAATGGAAAGAAAAGTCTGCTTTGTTGTCTGGAATATGCAAACGGGTTGTTGTGTCGAATGTTTTGGAATGTACATCCGATGAAGAGCAACGCAGCCAAGGATTGGACATTGCAGACTTCTTCCTGTATTCACCATCAAAGAGACAGATACTCCATCAGATGATACAACGTAATCCAACATTGCAGTTGCTCATTGATGAACTGGATTTGGAACTTATTGAATAGTAAAGGAACTTGTTCCGAGGATTTATAGAAAGTCCTTAACACAATAAGGACTTTTTGCCTGACGGCAATAAAATCCGGTCATTGTCCCGCAGAGCGGACTGGCACAAGAGCAAGCTCAAATATTAATCATTTATCAAAAGAATATCCTATATGAACACAGATATTAAACAGGCCATGCATGTTGAAGCTGGGAAGTCATTCGGTACAGCAGAGGCGAATGAAAACGAAAGGCATTGGAATGACGACAAGATTGACAGAAAGAATCAGGATCCGACCAATCATTATGACAAGACCCGAATGAAATTGAATTTCGAGATTGGGCCCGATGGGAAAGTTCATCCGTTAGGCTATCAAGAGAAATCGCTTGAAGTACGTTTGCAGGAACGGTTGACTGAACTGGGCTGGAAGCCTTTCAAGCCGGACAGCAAAATTCAACCAAACTGTTGTGCGAAATTTATCTTCGGAGGCAATCATGACCGTACGCTTGAGATGGCATTTGGATCCCAAACCGTAAATCTGGACAAGGGAGCAGACAACAGCCATCTCCAACGATGTCCGGAAATCGAACAATGGGCAAAAGATGTCTATGACTGGTGCGCCAAACGGTACGGACAGGAAAACATCATCGGCTTCCAGGTTCATCTTGATGAGAGCAGCCCGCATATCCATGCCTTGATCGTTCCTGTAGGCCAACGAGCCAAAAGCGGACGCGGATGCGTCATGTGGTCGGCTAAGTTCGGGAAGAGCCGTTATGAGTATGGCCATATCCTTCGGGAAATGCACACCTCACTATATGAAGAGGTAGGGAGCAAGTACGGGTTGGAACGTGGTGACAGTATTGAAGGCCGGAACGTCAACCATCTTAGTAAACGCGATTATATCCGGAAACTGTCCAAAGATGCGAAACAGGCGGAGAAAGCAGTCAAGGGACTACAGACTATGATACGGAGGTTGGAAGCGCAGATATTCAGGTCTCAATCCCAACTTGAAGAAATTGAGAAGTCTCTGGCTTCCGGTAAAATCGCTCTTCAGGAATATGAAATTCAAAAGACCAGAATACAAAAACAGATTTCCGAATACCAGTCAAAGCTTGAAGACAAGGCAGGTAAGCTTCAAGAAAAGGAGCAGGAACTGGAGCAGATGACAAAGAATATAGACCGTGTCGGTAGAGTGGCTCAACCTTTCCGCAATCACAAGATAGATTTTCAGCCGCCACGAATCACTGGTAAACCTCCGATATTCGGGGTTGACAAATGGATTGAGGAACAGAACAGGTCTATCACCAGCCGATTCGTGAAGATTGTCCGTCAGATTGAAGAACGGTATCGAAAGGATGCCGAACAGCAAATACAAGCGGTGCGGAATAATGCGTTGCTGGACTATCGGGAGTTTAAATGGCTGCAACAGGAGTATGCACGACTGACGGCTCTCAACGATAGTCAGACTGAACAGATGCAAATAGTTCTTGACCAGCTGGCTGAGCCTTCTGTACGGGAACGAATCTTCTCTATCGCTGATGCTTTGATTGGCGGGCAGCCTGTCGCTGTTTCATCCGGCGGAGGCGGTGACAACTCCGACCTTCGCTGGGATGGAAGAAGGCCGGATGAGGAGGAAGAGGTGTATCGGAGAAGATGTTTGATGCAGGCTTTTAAGGTTGTGCAGGTTCATAATAGGAAAAGTTATAGGAGGAATTGAATTGGACTATCCATATTGATAACTTGAATGAAACGCAAAGAAATATATTTTAATTGAAAGTATTTTGTGGAAAATGTTCAACCTATAATATAATTCGTTAAATTTGCGCTAATATACACACTATGATATATGGCAGACATCAATAGAATAAAAGTAATTCTCGTTGAGAAGAAAAAAACCAATAAGTGGTTGGCAGACCAAATTGGCAAAGATCAGGCTACGGTAAGTAAATGGTGTACCAATACTACCCAACCCAGCCTTGATACATTGGTGGAAATTGCTCGTATTCTTGAAGTTGATGTTCGGGAATTGCTCGTCCCGACAGATGCTCAAAAGATAATGATGACCGTATTGTAAATAGTTTTTAATAAGAAATGCATACTACACATTCTATATACTTTGCTTCTTCACAAAATATGCAGTGCATAAATGATGCAACTGTAGATTTGGTAGTTACTTCTCCTCCATATCCAATGATTGAGATGTGGGACGAGATAATGGCTATGCAAAATCCAAACATCTCTAACGCTTTAAATGACAATCCAACATTGGCTTTTGAACTGATGCATCGAGAACTTGATAAGGTGTGGGCAGAATGCTATCGTGTAATTAAAGACGGAGGTTTGATGTGTGTAAATATTGGTGATGCCACTCGAACTATTAACAAAAATTTTCAACTTTATAACAATCATACTCGTATTGTTGAAGCCTGTCTAAAACTTGGATTTATTAATTTACCCAATATTATATGGCGTAAACAGACTAATGCTCCCAATAAGTTCATGGGCAGTGGAATGTTGCCTTGTGGTGCCTATGTAACTTTAGAACATGAATGGATTCTCGTTTTTCGCAAAGGTGGCAAACGCGACTATAAAAAGGATTCGGACAAAGCCATCCGTCGCAAAAGTTCGTTTTTCTGGGAGGAGCGTAATAAATGGTTCTCAGATTTGTGGGAAATAAAGGGCGTAAAGCAGAAGATCAATAACTCGCAAACGCGCGAACGCAATGCATCTTACCCTTTGGAGATTCCATATCGCTTAATAAATATGTATTCGCAACAAGGAGATACGATACTTGATCCTTTTTGTGGTCTTGGGACAACTGCTATTGCAGCTATGCTTACATGCCGTAATAGTATTGGAGTAGATATTGATAAGGCATTAGAACCTTCAATTCGGGATAATATTGAGGGACTGCAAATTGATATGTTGAATGCACTCATAGCAGATCGATATAATAAACATTTGGACTTTGTTAAGGAGAGAGAGGAGCAAGGTAAGGAATTAAAGTATGAGAATTCTAATTTGATGTGTAAGGTGATGACTTCACAAGAAGTGGACATTAATTTATACTATCTTGATAGTATAACCCTTAAGACAGATAAAACTCTGACTTATGAATGTACTTATTTTGATGATGTAGCCATTAATGAATATGTTCCTAATAACAGGAATACACTATTCTTTAGGATATGATTGAGCCTACCGTACATAAACTCATCAATGGAGATAGCCGTTGCATGTCACTGATTCCAGATTGCTCAGTGCAACTTATAGTTACGTCGCCACCTTACTGGCAATTAAAGGACTATGGTTCAGATGAGCAGATAGGATTCAATGATACATATGAGCAGTATATTAATAGCCTTAACCTTGTGTGGAGTGAATGTTATCGTGTTCTATCAAATGGATGTAGGTTGTGTATCAATGTTGGTGATCAATTTGCTCGTTCTGTCTATTATGGACGCTATAAGGTTATACCAATTCATTCTGAAATAATTCGTTTCTGTGAAACTATAGGTTTTGACTACATGGGTAGCATTGTATGGCAAAAGCCTACAAATATGCATACCACTGGAGGGCAGAAAGTAATGGGTAGTTATCCATATCCTCGTAATGGCATAGTTAAATTTGATTTCGAGCATATTCTCCTTTTTAAAAAGTTAGGAAATGCTCCACTTGTAAATAATTCAGTGCGTAAGCAATCAGTACTAACAGATGAAGAATGGCAAAGATATTTCTCTTCGCATTGGACTTTTGGTGGCGCACGCCAAGATAGACACATTGCCGTATTTCCAGAGGAACTGCCTAAACGTCTCATAAAAATGTATTCTTTTGTAGGGGATACAGTCTTAGATCCATTTATAGGTAGTGGCACAACTGCACTTGCTGCTCGTAATCTTGGTCGTAATTCAATAGGTTATGAAATAAATTCTAACTTTTTAGATTATTATAGAGAAAAAGTAACGAAAACCGAAGAATGTACTTTTTATTATGAAGTAGATGATAAGCGAATTGATATTGATTCGGCCATTAACCGATTGCCTTATCGCTTCATAGATGTGCATAAATTTAACAAACAGGTTGATGTAAAGGCAAATACATTTGGGTCGGTTATGGAAGATAAAAGCATAAATAAAAATTTGAATAAAATGAATAAAAAATAGAGTAGTCACATATAAGAATATCCTTGACTCGACTGAGTATCAGAATTAGCACTTCAATATAACTTCAGTTCAGGCAAGACAACGGATATTCACGCCATATAGGGTGTGGATAGCGAGGTTGTTGTCTGAAGTAGGCAGTGCTAAGCCTTGATACCAATAATCTCATCCACGCCCTTTTTTCTCTATAGATTGAGGAAAAGGGGCTTTTTATATGAGAACAAAGATGGTTTTTACTATAAAAGAGTCAAGATATGAAAAAGAAAATTTACAATCAGGCTGTTGAAGAACTTTCAAATGCGGAAGCATATAATTTCCCGAAGTACACCACACAGATTATTAATCTTGTGAATAGTAATGCACAAGGAACCCGACCATCCGTTGTTGGTCAAATGTCTGAACTAATTCAAGCGTTTCCCGGTAAATCTTTGGCCGAGTGGATTGAATGGTATTCTGAACAACAACCCAATGCGGTAAATAATGCAACAGACAAAATTTGGTCTAAGTTACAAGAAATGAAAGATGCTGTTGCTCTTATAGATAAGCCAATGGTCGAAGCATGGGTAAAGGATTTGGTTTATACTAAGACATATTGTGGTTTGAAATTTCAAGAAGCTATCCTTGCATATTTGGCTCGTGAATATAATACCACCTATCGTTTAGCCTCCATTGAAGAAGAGTCTCAAGGCATAGATGGTTATTTGAACAATAACCCAGTCCAAATAAAATCTATTACATATAAGCAGGAAGCTCTTTTGTCAGAGGTCATAAATGTTCCCATCATATACTATGATAAAAAGAAAGATGGTATTAACATTGAATTTGAACCGAATGATTTGGGATTATAAAGTGTAGTAATAAAAAAGTAATAATATATGTGGCCAGATAAAGAGACTGAAATTGACTACCTAAACTTTGGATATATGGTAGACATGGTTGTGGATATTGCGACCAATCGACAGCTATCCCCATCTACTATTGGTCTATATGGTGATTGGGGTAGTGGAAAATCTACTTTAATGAGACTTGCAAAAAAGAAGATTGAGGAATGCGATCAAAAAGTTGATAGAAAGGATGGCGCATCAAAACAGAAGTCTCTTTGTATTGAATTTAATGGTTGGTTATTCGAAGGTTACGAAGATACAAAAACATCCTTGTGTGGAACTATCTTGGATGCTCTTACCGATAAAAAAAGATTCGGTCCAGAAGTGGCTGAAAAAGCTAAGGAACTTATCAAGAAGATAGATTTTAAGAAAATAGTAAGCAAAAGTGTTAAATTTGGACTGGACTTCCTGATTACAGGTGGTATAGGAGCTCTTACAGACTTAACGCTTAGCAGTATCCTTACATCTATCAAAAATTCATCTGCGGAAATAGATGCCAAGCAAATAGAGGAAATTCTTGAAAAATTTAAAAAGGAGGAAAATACCCGTACTGATGTAAAAAATTTCAGGAAGGAGTTTAAGGATTTGCTTGAAATGAGTAAAGTCGAACATGTTGTCGTTTTTATTGATGAATTAGACCGTTGTCAACCAGATACCATACTTGAAGTATTTGAAGCTATGCGCTTATTCCTTTTTGTAGAAGGAACGTCTTTCATCATCGGCGCAGATGAACGCTTGATTCAGTATGCTATTAAAAGTAAATATAAAGAAGTGCCTGGAAATAATTTGGATATTGGGAAAGAGTATCTTGAAAAAGTAATACAATACCCAATAACTATTCCACAACTCAATCGTACAGAGGTTAATCAATATCTTTCTTGTCTTCTATTAGAAAAACGCCTTGAAGATAAACATGATTTTAATCAATTGCTTTCGGTAATTAATTCATTAAAGCCTGATGAAGAATTTACGATGGAACTTATTAATGCAAAGGCACATTCAATAGCTGATTCTTGTAAGGATGAGATGGCTCTTTCGCGACAGATTTCTTCCGTTTTAGCTCCAAGTATAAATGGTAATCCACGGCAATGCAAGCGCTTTTTAAATATGCTATATATGCGTTTAAATTTAGCTAAAGCAAGACAAGTGAATTTGGATAGAAATATTCTTGCTAAACTTATGCTTGCTGAGTATTTTAATCCAGAGTTTTTTAAAACCGTAATAAAACCAAAGAATCGAGAACAATTCAAAGTCTTTGAAAATGGTGAACAATTGAGTGAGGATAATCCTTTTTTCAGTTGGAAAGACAAAGATTGGGTGAAAGAATGGATAAATAATGACACTCGAATCGGTGAGGCTAAATTAGAAGAGTATGTATATTTTTCTTCCGTAAAAAATAGATATGGCCAGTCTAACCTTAGCCAACTGAGTCCGACCGCTAAAAAATGTTACGATTTTTTGGTGGATGGTACTGAGACAAACAGAAAAGAAGCATTGAAGTTGGTGGAAAGTATTGCACCTGGAGAAAAAGCCATTATTGCATCTGAGTTATTTTCAATAATAGAAAATTGTTCTACAATGAATATTGAGGTGCTGCGTTCCTATGCTGATTTCAGTGTGAAAGCAGGGATGATTCCTGAAGCATTGAAGAATTTAATGAGTCTTCCGGTGAATCAATATGATGTGGCATCTTATGGTCAACTTACTCCTTTTATATTAAAACTTAGTTCTGAAGAGTCAAAGCAATTTAATACATACCTCATGACTAACAAAAAACTACAATCAACCATTGAGAGAGGTTCTCAATTAAATAAAATATTAGAATAATGGGAACATCAAACTTGTATAAAGGTCCGAAAAAAACGATATTGCTACCATCAGATTATAATCCTGATGAAATATCAGAATTGAGTAATTCTCCAGAGAATGTCCCGGAGCAAGAGTTACCTTCAACTGACCCAGAGGAGAATGAACCTGAAAAGTCTCCAATACAGCCTGTAACTTGGGGGACTGTTCGTAGTTCTATTAGAAAAGCGATGAATAATAGAAGCAGACGTAATGTTACGGATGCGATAAGAAATTATACGAAGGCTCTCGGTGGGCACACTAATGCGACGCGTCAAGCAGTAAAAGTTAGGAATGCTGCTGGTGTACTCTATTCTTATTTTGCAGGAGCTCCAGATGTAATTCGTAAAAGATTAGAAGAAGTTGGTATCCAATTCAGAGATAGGACAACAAAGGATATATTTCGCGATATATGTAATTTTATAACTCCTGTTCCCAATGATTTAGAGGATTCATTAGTCAACATTGCGCTGCAAGAAACATTTGCAGATGTAGCAGCTGATCCGAATATTGATCTCAGTAGGTTGGAAAGTTTCAATGAGGAATTATTACAAAGACTCATAGGAGGCTTGATGAAACATTACATATTTGATAAACTTATATTACAATCCGAGCAAACTGCACTAAAAAAATGTACGAACACAACAAAGTTGCGAGAACTGGAAAAAAATATAAAATTTTATATTGATGGTATTGTTGATAGCATAATTCCTAAATTAGTTCGAACCGGAATGAATCCTTCCGATTTCAATCGAGCTTTGGAAGTTTTATGTGATATGTCATATAAACAAATGGAGGAGTTATAATGAGAAATTGTTTTGTTTTTACGCTCTCTGATAAAGATAGCTATAGGATTGCTAATTCCGCAACAGTTAATATAAATGATTCGTCATTTTTTTGCTATACATTTTGGAAACCACGTATAGGAGGTAAAAAGCAAACATATATAACTCCGTATAGATTTTCCAATGAAGCACTTGACTTACTCTATATATCATTGATGATTTTTTATGTCGATAGAAAGGTAAAACGTAAGGATCAGAATGATGCATGGACTCGCTATTTCGAATTATATATGCCAGTAAAGGATGAGGTAAAATGGGAAGGTTGTAAGAAAATACTAACCGATGCTTTGAACTTTCTTACTGGAGATCATTGGATATTACATTTCCGCAGCTGGACTTCTTTGACTGATGAAGAATACAACTATAGAAAAGGAAGACATAGGTATAGACGCTCTGTCAAGGCAATAGATACAGATGTGTTTTGTATGTTATCAGGGGGCTTGGATTCTTTCATAGGGGCGATTAATTTACTTAAAGACGGTAAAAAACCATTTTTTATTAGTCATTATGGTGGAGGGAAAGGCGTTAAGAAATACCAAGATAATGTTGTAAACTCATTGTCTACATATTTTAATGTAAGACAAAAATGCTTTTTCCGTTTTTATGCTGCGGCTCAAGGTGGAGAAGAGGACACTACAAGATCACGTTCATTAATGTTCTTTGCACATGCCATTGCTATTGCATCTGGGATGAATCATCATGTTGACTTGTACATTCCGGAAAATGGAGTTATTTCATTAAATATACCTCTTACAATTATGCGCCTCGGTAGTTTAAGTACTCGTACTACACATCCATATTTTATGGATTTATTACAACAACTCATAACAAAACTCGGTTTAGATATTACTTTAATAAATCCTTTCCAATTTTTAACTAAAGGAGAGATGATGGCAACATGCTTAGATCAAGATTTCTTGAACGGACACTATCATAATACATTATCTTGTTCACATCCTGATCAAGGTCGTTGGTCTGGCGAGGAAGCTGGACATTGTGGTGAGTGTTTGCCATGTACAATTCGTAGGGCTGCCATTAATGCAGTGCATTTAGAGGATAAATCATGTTATCGTCACAATTATGATACCCCAACAGGTAAAGAAGTGTTGCAATCTTACAAACTTGGATTATCTAACCCTAAAGATAGTATGGCAGCAATTCAAATGTCTGGCCCAATTAAAAACAATCAACAGGATTATGCCGCTCTTTATGAGCGAGGAATAAAAGAATTAAAGGATTTTATAGATTTATTTTGATGGGATACCTATACGACACACATTTTCACCTCGATTTACAAAAAAATAAATCAGAGGCAATTCGTGAGATAGAGGAGAAGCAAATATATACTATAGCAGTTACTAATCTTCCTGATTTATATAGGAAGGAATCAATTGAGATAGCAAGTAAGTATATTAGATTTGCATTAGGTTTTCACCCAGAGCTACTTCATCTTTATAAGGAACAAATTCCATTAATGTGGGAGTTCTTATCAGAAGCACGGTATATTGGAGAGGTGGGATTAGACTTTGTTGATACCACTCATAAAGAAGAACAAATTGCTTTCTTCAATGAACTAGTAGAAAGATGTCGATATGACAGCAGTAAGATAGTTACAATTCACTCTCGTTGTGCTGTAAAACAAGTATTGGAAATAATAGGTGATAGTTTTAGATTCAAGCCGATTCTTCATTGGTTTACTGGGACCCAAAATGAATTGCATTACGCAATAGAAAGAGGCTTCTTTTTTTCTGTTAATGGAGCAATGATGGCTTCAAAAAAGTTTAAATCCTTTTTGACATCAATACCTAAAGAGCGTTTGTTGCTCGAAACAGATAGTCCATTTACTCACTTTAAGAATACACATTCAGATGAGCTATTAAGGGTAGCATTGGCTCTTGTGGAAGAAAAAGAAGGTATAAATTTAAGGAATAATTTTAGATATTTATTATCACAATGAAGTCTAATAATCCTTATGATTTTTTATCCACCCTTTCCTCCCATCGCCTCATACCGTCTCTGATGGTGCGGTTTGTTTGTGCAAATTTCATTGACTACTGCATAAAATATTGATAATCAATATAGATAAATTTCTTCAACGAGGAAGAATATTAATTGTTCGCAAATCGGGTTGTTATACTAACCTGAAGCAGTCCGAGAGGGCTGCTTTTTTGTATGGAATTAGATCGTACCGGATTCAAATTGACGATTGTTTTCCAATTTTTTATTTAAATTTGTATTGTTTGTATTGCTTTTCACGAAGCGAAGTAGAAAATTATGGGACCTACATTTGTAGAATATTCGCACCCAGACGTTTTTTGAAAAATTCGTTTGATGATAATATCTAATTGTATAACGTAATTTACAAAAACTATATCATAAGATATGAAAATCGATGCTAAAGTTCAGTCTATATCTAAATTGAAGGATTATTTCTTTTTAGTGCCTGATTATCAACGAGAATATGTTTGGAAACCCGATGACGAGGTCGAGCAGTTTTTGATCGATATTGAAAATGAATATAGTCCCGATGCAAAAGAGCAGCGTAATTATTTTTTAGGATCTATCATCATTGTCAATAATGATAGATGTTTCGATGTCGTGGACGGACAACAGCGTTTGACAACTATTATGTTGTCTTTGTGTGTTTTCCGAGATTTATTAAAAAAGGAGACATTGAACAGCGCTCAGAAAAATTATTTACAGATTATAGAAAATCTACTTTATAACTTTGATATTGAATCGGGAGAGACCCGTGTACGCTTAGAATTGCAGTATGAAGAGAGTCATGATTATTTGACAGCCTTGATACAGGAGCAACCTTACAATGGAGTGCGATCCCCATCTATAGAGCGAATGCAGGATGCCTATACGAAAATACTTCGACACTTTCAATTATATGCCGGGATTGATGAGTTGATAGATTTTGCGAAATATTGCTTGACAAAGATAGAACTCGTTGTAATCGAATCTCAAGATTTGAGTAGTGCATTGAAAATTTTCGAGACGATCAATCAGCGAGGGGCGGGATTGAATGCTATGGATTTGGTCAAAAATTTGCTGTTTAGTAATACCAAAGAGTCGGATTTTGCCAAGATAAAAGATATATGGAGGGAGATTATTCAAAATCTTCAGGAATGTTCTGAAGATCAAAAACCCCTACGATTTTTGCGATATTTTCTGAGTGCCCGATATTATAATGGTATCTTGCGAGAAGATGATATTTATAAATGGATTATATCTTCTGAAGGGAAACAGGCTACGCAATATGAAAAGCATCCGGTAGACTTTGCAAAGGAGATACGCTGTATGTCCAAACGGTATTCAGAACTTGTAAATGCCACTGAATTACAGCGGGATGGGTGCTTGTATCCTCACGTGACAAATATAGGCTTTATTAATAAATACAAATCCAGACAGCATTTGATCCTGTTATTGTCTTTGGGAAGCAATGCGGATGTGCCGGCAATCGAATATTTGGCCAAACAAATAGAGAGTTTTTTCTTTTTCAGCTCGACCCTCAGGATCCAAGCCAAGACGAATGAATCCTTGTTTGTCCAATGGGCGGAGAAATTACGTAATCTTACGACGATAGATGAAATTGCCTGCGTGATAGAGAAAACGATGTTACCTTATTTGCTGGATAAGGTAGGGGTATTTAAAGCCGAATTCATAACTTTGAGTCATGGGGTTTATAATCCCTTGTATCGGTTGCGCTATGTATTGGGGAAGATAGAAAATACGGTGTTGGAAAAATTGCACAGCCCGGTCTGTGGACATCAATTTTATAATGATTTGCAAATAGAACATATTTTACCTCAATCACCGAAAAATGGAAGTATTCCACTGGAGTTTTTGTCCGAGGAGGAGTATTACTCCTATGTGTATCGATTGGGTAATGTCACGTTGATCGAAAGCATGATTAATCAGGCCGTGAATAATTATAATGATTTATCGACAGATCAATGGTTTTATGACAAGCAGTCGGAGTATGGCAAATCGTCTGTTTGTCTGACGAAATTACTCGATAGTAAATTTTATATCGGAGTAAATACAGCCTTGAATCGATTCAAAAATGATTTCCAATACAATTTTACCGGTTGGAACAAGTCGTCTGTTGAGGCGAGGCAAAAAATATTATTGGAGTTGGTGTTCGATACGTGGAGAATTAACGATTTAAGATTGGATCGGGTAAAATGAACTTAAAATGGATGAGGATTCCGGCTGCTGCTTATAATGGTTTTTTCCGGATTGCCGGCGGATGTCGATCCGGCCGGAATCATTTATTTGTGTTGCTTTTCCGCGATATAGAACAGGTCGAAGCAGTCGTCCGCTACCGGTCCGATGCGGTAGTCTTCCATGGTGATCGAACGGGTCAGGGAGTCGTTGTCCCGGAGTAGGCGTCGGCGGTTGAGGCGGTTGAGCAGGTCGTAGGGGAGTTGCAGCATCCACCGGGGCAGCCGGTGTTGTAGGTCGAGCACGTCGAAACGGGTGATGCGCCGAACGCCTTGGCGGTTTTTTTCGTAGTATTCCATGATCCGTTCGTTGCCGAAAACACCGAGGGCCTCCACCGACGCAAAGGCGCTGCCGAGCAGGTTGCGGAGTTGGTCGGGATTGTATTCCCTGACGTGCCAGGGGTTGCGTGTCAGCGACATACGGATATTGGGGGTGGTCAGGATGAACTTGCCGCCCGGACGCAGTACGCGGTGCACTTCCCGCACCAGTTCCATGTCGTGTTTGATGTGTTCGATCACCTGAAAGGAGATGACGTAATCGAAACTGCCCGATGGCAGGTCGAGAGGGGGAACTACGGCTTGCCGCATCTCCACGTGCGGGAACGGAGGCCGTTCGCCCGCAGGTTCGATTTTGTCGAGCGTGAGAAAGCTGGAGGCGTGGGGGGCGACTATTTCGATGCCGTAACCCGCGCCCGTACCTATTTCGAGTACGTCGCCGCTGATTCGCCGCGCCGCCTCGTGATAGGCCAGTTGCGAACGTTGGAATACGTAGTTGTCCGATATGTCGCGCGATACGCGTTCCGCCGTGAGTATTTTAGCCATTGTGCCCGGTCAGTTTTACACCGTTCTGCGTGATTTCCACCGCACCCCGCTTGAGGAGCATGCCCAGCGAGCGTTTGAACACTTTCTTGCTCATCTGCGTCCGTGCAGCGATTTCCGCCGGGTCGCTGTCGTCGTTCAGGGGAAGTGAACCGCCGTTTTCGCGGATCATCGAAAGCAGCGTTTCCGCCGAATGGCGCACTTCGGCGACTCCCTGCTGTTGCAGGCTGACGTCGATGCGGTTGTCTTCCGTGATGCGTGTCACGTATCCCTTCAGACGGTCGCCTACACCGATGCGGCGGAAGAGCTGATTGCGGTAGATCATGCCCCAGTGACGGTTGTTCACGATCACCCGATAGCCGATCGGGGATTCCGAAGCCACGAGCAGCGAAACCTCTTCGCGGGGCTTTACCGTGATAACGTCGTTATTGACGTAGCTTTTGAATTTCATGGTCGCCACGCAGCGCCCCGTTACCGAATCTACATACAGGTAAACCAGGCAGTTCCGTCCGGCCAACACGCCTCCCTGCTGGTTGCGGTTGGGCAGGAACAGGTCTTTGCCCGCGAGTCCCCAGTCGAGGAATGCGCCGTGCAGGTTCTTGTCCACTACGCGCAGGAATCCCGCTTCTCCTTCGCGCAGCTTCGGCGTTTCGGTCGTGGCGACCAATCGGTCTTCCGAATCGTGATAGACGAATACTTCGAGCGTATCGCCGACCTTGTTGGCCAGAGAAACATAACGGTTGGGTAGCAATACTTCGTTCTGCTCGTCGTCGATCAGATAGAGTCCGTAGTCCGAGATGCGGTTTACGGTGAGGGTTTGTGTGCGTCCTGCTTTGAGCATAATGGGTGTTTTATCTTGACAAAAGTACGTTTTATTTTTGCCGAAAGCAATTTTTGAGCGAAGTTCCTGGGGGCGGTGGGGTCGGTTCCGGAATATTTCGTCTTGTCGTGAGATGCGATGTGGTTCGGAATTGAATTTTCATTTGTACCGGACTTTTCGTATATTTGAAAATAGGATAACGCAGGTTATAAATTGGGAGGCTGTATAAAGTATATTTTATGGGGGTGTATGGGATTAGGTAAAGGAATCTTTCCTTCGGAAAATTTAATATTTCAAGCATGTATAGTTTTATTTGAAAATGTTGTAAATCAGGTGTTTGATAATTAAATAGTTTTATGATACTAACTTTATTTATTCTTACTGCGATAAGTCTTTTGCTATTTTATAATATAGACTATAAATATTATAAAAAGCAAGGAGAATGGGATGAAAGAGGTGTGTATGGGCCATTTATGGGATTATATATGGCTGCTGGTACATTTGTGTTAGCTGTTGCTCTTCTTCTTGACAAATATTTAGGATAATCGAACGAAAAGAAGCGAGTAGCGGGAAATTTTATTTTAGTAAAAAAACGAACGACGATATGGAACTGAAAGTGGCTTTGTGTCAATTCGACATGGTGTGGGAAGATACGGCGGCCAATCTGCGGACGGCCGGGAGAATGGTTGCCGAAGCGGATGCCGATCTGGTGATTTTGCCCGAGATGTTCGCTACGGGATTCGAGACCGATCCCGGTCGGGTCGCGCAACCGATGTCGGGTGAAATCGTGCAGGAGATGACCCGCTGGGGCCGGACGATGGGCAAGGCCGTCGCTGGCAGTCTGATCGTCGAAGAGGAGGGGCGCTATTACAACCGCCTGCTTTTCATAAAACCTTCGGGCGAGCGGGTGCAGAGCGACAAGCGGCATCTCTTCTCCATCGGCGGCGAAGGAGCTAATTTTTGTCCGGGACGGGAGCGGGTCGTCGTCGAATACGGCGGCATTCGTTTCCTGCTTCAGGTTTGCTACGACCTGCGCTTTCCCGTATGGAGCCGCTGCCGGAACGATTACGACGCCATTATTTACGTCGCTTCGTGGCCTGCGGGCCGCCGTGACGTGTGGCGGACGCTGCTCCGGGCCCGGGCGATCGAGAACCAGGCCTACGTATTGGGGGTGAACCGTACGGGGGACGACCCCCGGCTGCATTATTCGGGCGATTCGGCCGTGATCGGCTGTAAGGGAGAAACCCTTGCCGAAGCAGGGGAGGGGCAGAGGCTTTTGACCGCACGGCTCGATATGGACGAGCTGCGTCGTTTCCGCGAGAAATTTCCCGCCTGGCGCGATGCCGACGATTTCGATCTGAAGTGATCGGATGTTCCTCGATGATCGGCAGAACAATCGGTTGTTTCAGCGCTTTTGTTAAATTCGTTTCAGGGGGCGTTCGATCTCAATATTTTTTGCAGGACGAATTTTATCCCTTAATAATTAACCTAGAAAGTACGTGTCTATTTATCGTTAGGAGCCTTGCTCCTGTTCTTGGCTTCGCTGGGCTGTTCCGACAAAGCGGAAAACACCTCACCGGAAGCTCCGTCGGAAGAACAGCCCACACCGAAGCCCGAAAAACCGGAGTTCGTGGATAAGAACACAACGATGGAAGAGAATATCGGCGAAGAATATCCAGACTGTTATTACACTTATTTTCGAATGCAGAACGCCAGTCAGGAGAATGCGATTTTCTTCATTTCAACTAAAATGAGTGCGAGCGGTGATATGATTAGAATCGCCCCGGGAGAACAGGGGACATGGGGACAGATGATGGAGAAAATGTTGTGGATAGACGATAACGATGTGTTGGTGAAAAATCTGGATGCGTTGGGTTTTGTTCAGTTATATTTCAATGTGCCCCCAATAACGGAAGATAATTACCATGCCATTACCCCAGATGTAGATACGTGCGCTCAATACTCTTTCTTCGACCCTATGACCGAATCGCAACGCGGCACACCGCGCGATCAGTCGGCATGGGTGCTCGAAGAGTTCCCCGACCGCCCGAACGCCGTGCGCTGGACTTACCGGATTACCGACAAGGACTATAAGGAGGCCGTGCGTCAGACGCTTGAACGCTGGGCAGACCGGGATGAGGAATGATAAAGATGTCTTGCGGCGGTCCGCAGGACCTGAAAGACTGGCGCCCGGAATATTGATATTCCGGGCGCCGAAGTGTATGATTTCCGTTTTTCCGCCGTTACAAAAGGGAGCTAAAGATCCGTTTCGTCCCAGCCGAGGATCTTGCAGAAGTCGTACTCCTCGGGGTTGGACAGGTATTGGCGTGCCGCTTCGTAGTCGGGCGGGGTAATAGCCATCAGGATATTATCTACTACGGCTTTGAAGCGGTCGGACGAGATGTCCACCATGCGGGGCAGGATCTTGCCCGTCGCGGGGTCTTGCAGGTCTTTCAGGTAGAGGGGTTCGACGTTGCCGCAGCCGTCCACATAGACCATGCAGCCCGTCTTGCCTTCGCTGAAGAGCTTGTAAACGCCGATACCCAGCTCCGAGCAGTACGTCAGGTCGTATGCCACCGGCGTCTGCCCCCGGATTTCGTAACCCAACTCCACGGGGCGGGTCTGTACGTTGAGTTTCAGCTCCGCGAGCCGTTGGTCGAGCAGCATGCTGAAGAAACAGGCTTTCGACACTTTGCCCAGTTCGGGATGACCGTGCGCGTCGTAGGTGAAGTGAATGCCGCACGAGGAGAGTTCCGCCTCGCTCAATTCGTGGAACACGCCTTCGGAGATGACCGCCGCGCCGTAGTCCATGCCGACGATCCGGCGCTTGACGATGGACGAAACCATCAGACGGATGATCTTGTCGATGGTGATCGGCGTTTTGTTGAACATTTCGGGAATGACGATCATCGGGTAGTGGCACGCTTCGCCGATACCGAAGGCCAAGTGTCCGGCGCTGCGGCCCATCGCCGACATGACGAACCAGTTGCCGCTGGTGCGGGCATCGACATAGACGGCCCGGGCGATCACCGCACCCTTGTCTTTGGCCGATTCGTAGCCGAAGGTCGGTGCACAGTCGGGCAGCGGAAGGTCGTTGTCGATGGTTTTCGGGACATGTATGTTGGCGATCGGATGACGCTTTTCTTCCAGAAATTTGGCCACGCGGTTGGCCGTCGATGCCGTGTCGTCGCCGCCGATGGTCACCAGCAGCTTGATGTTGTTCTCGGTGAAGAACTGCCAGTTGAAACGCTTCTCGAAATCTTCGTCCGAAGGTTTGAAGCGGCTCATGCGCAGGAACGAACCCGCGAGGTTGAAAATTTCGTCCGCTTTGAGGAAGGTGATGTTCTCCGTGGCGGGCGCTTCGCGGAAGAGCCCTGTGAAACCTTTGTGGAGTCCGATGACGCTGTATCCCTTCTGCAGGAAGGTTTTTGCCACGCTGCCCACTACCGTATTCATGCCCGGTGCCGGGCCGCCGCCCGTGAGAATGGCGATCGCTTCGTTTCGTTTGGTCATATCGTATCTGATTTTATAGCTCTTTGACAGCACGAAATTAACGTGCCGAAAATACAATTATTTCGTCCGTGCCGGAAAAAATATGGAGGCTTCCCGAGGGAGCCTCCATACGTTCTCGGGAGTAATGAAATGGATTACTCGATTACGGTGACGTTTATAGCTTGTTCGCCTTTAGCTCCGTTTCCAAGTTCGAAAGCGACTTTCTGTCCTTCGTTCAGCGTTTTGAAAGAATCGGATACGATGCCTGAAAAATGTACGAAGACCTCTTTGCCGTCTTCGCGGGTAATGAATCCGTAGCCTTTCTTGCTATCGAACCATTTAACTTGACCTGTCATAAATGAATATTGATTAAAAATGTATCAGCAAAGAAAGGTAAAAAGTGTTGATTCTCAAAATTTTTTCGCAATTATTTTTGCACGTTTTTTGTTCCTCGAAAAAATAGTTATATTTGTTCATCCGTATTATCTGTAAAAAGTTTGAAAGCTATGGGCAAGAAAGTAAAATGGGCACTATTGACGATGCTGGGTTTTGCAACGGCTTGTTCGACAGTGAAGAACGCTCCTCAGGGAAAGCCGCAGGACCAGGCTCCGGATTCGGCCCGGGTCGAAAGACAGATCCGCCTGATGTACGGCGTGCGTCCTCCGGTACCTGTCGAGGAGGTCGAACGTCAGCAGGCCATCCGTGAGAAGACAGCCCGCAAGGAGGTTAAAAAGGCACAACGGGCCCGTGAGAAAGAGGCTCCGGCTTCCAAAAACGAATAATCGCCGATGACGGGACGAAAGCTCGGGTTGCGCAAGCGTATCGGGCTGCGCCTTTTTTCCGATCTTTATGCGGAGAAGATCGCCGAACACAAGTTGCGTACGCTCTTTTGGGAGTGTACGTTACGTTGTAATTTGGCTTGCCGTCACTGCGGCAGCGACTGTCGGGTCGATCCCGGCGTGCCGGATATGCCGTTGGCGGATTTCCTGAAGGTGCTCGATGAGGAGGTTACGCCCCACAACCGCCCGGAAGATGTTCTGTTGATCTTTTCCGGCGGAGAGGTGCTCGTGCGCAGCGATCTGGAGGAAGCCGGCCGGGAGGTTACCCGCCGGGGCTATGCCTGGGGGATGGTGACCAACGGTCTGGCGCTCGACGCCGACCGCTTGCGAAGTCTGATGGATGCGGGGCTGAGATCCATTTCGATCAGTTTCGACGGCTTTGAGGATGCTCATAACTACATCCGGCGCAATCCCCGCAGTTTCGAAAAGGCGCTCGACGCGATCCGGTTGATCGTGAGGGAGCCCCGGCTCACCTACGACGTGATTACATGCGTCACTTCGCCGATGGTCGCTCGACTCGAAGAGTTCAAGGAGCTGTTGATCGCCGAAGGAGTGAAATATTGGCGCATCTTCTCGATCTTCCCTGTCGGCCGGGCCAAGGACGATCCGACGCTCGCGGTTACCGACGCACAGTTCCGCGAGGTGCTGGAGTTCATAAAGCGTACCCGTAAGGAGGGACGCATCGACTTGAGTTACGCCTGCGAAGGCTTTCTGGGCGGTTACGAAGGCGAGGTGCGGGACGATTTCTACCAGTGCGCCGCCGGGGTTTCGGCTGCCTCGATCCGGGTGGACGGGGCGATTTCGGGCTGTACCTCCATCCGGGCCAATTTCCATCAGGGGAATATTTACCGGGACAGTTTCTGGGACGTGTGGCAGAATCGCTTCGACAAGTTCCGCGACCGCGAATGGGCCCGCAAAGGGGAGTGCGCCGATTGCAAGATGTGGCGTTTCTGTCTGGGCGGCGGTATGCACCTGCACGACGACCAGGAGCATCTGATGTACTGTCACTACAAGCGATTGCAATAGTCGGAAACACAATAGGAGAGAGACTGTCTAACAGGTCCCTGAAATTGAAAATCGTCCCTGTCAGGATCATTCCGACGGAGCATTAAAATCGGACTTGTTAAACAGCCTCTCTTTGCGTTATGTCCGGTGAGGCGGACGGTTTTTTCCGGTTCGGATGTTCCGGTCTTATTCGAGCTTATGTACGAAGCTCTTCACTTCCTTGCGTTCCCGGGGCAGCGTTTCCCGGGTGCGGAACGGCTCCGCCCCCAGCCGGTCGGCCGGGCCGGGGTAGCCGAGCGTCATCATCGTTACAGGTTCGATCTTTTCCGTGTCGAGGCCCAGCAGCCGGGCGCAGGCTTCCACGTCGAAGCCGGCCATCTGATGCAGTTGCATTCCCATCGAGGCGGCTTGCAGGGCGATCGAGATGTTCGCGGCGCCCACATCGTGCATCCAGTGCCGGTTATAGACATCCGTCCTCGGGAAATTCTTGTATCCGCAGGAAACCAGTAACACCGGAGCATCGGGCGCCCAGGCTCGATTGCCTCCGGTGAGGCACTCCGCGAGCCGGGCATGAGCTTCCGGATATTCGCGAGTCGTATAGTAATATGCCCACTCCTGGGCATTGTTGCAGGAAGGAGCCCAGCGTGCCGCTTCGAACAGCAATGCCAGTTGTTCTTCATTGACGGGACGGGAGTCGTATGAGCGGGGGCTCCATCGTTCTTCGATGGTTTTTATCAGTTTCATATCGGTAAATCATAGAATGTGTTTGGGTAATCCGCAAATTTTGTGCCCCGTGCATTACTGGATTTCGGGAAGATGCTCCGCCGGTTCCGATAGACGGTCGATGCGCAGTCGGGCAGCCGCTGCGTTCGGTGGGTGGCTGTGAAAAACCTTGCCTGTAAGCTACAGTCCCGGTTTTGCCGAAAAGCCGGATGATATGGCGGTTTTCGGAAGAAGAGGGGCAGACCTGAAATTGAGAACTCCCTGATGAAACTCTTTGTGTCCGTGTGGCCTTTCGCCGACTACAACGGCAGTTTACGACGATAAAAATTCCCGTAAAGGAAAGATTACTCTGATTTTTCGAAGCCTCGGATTGCGTCGCTTTTCTCCACTTTCCCGATAGCAGCAACCCTTGGACGAAACGAAGAAAAGTCGTTCGCGAATGACTTTTTATCTTCATCCGCCTTTGTATAAACGAATTGCCGTTGGAAAATAAAAATAAGAATCTGGATTGCGTTGCTTCGCGACTTGTCAAATAGCTCCTTGATGGGAAATACACAAACAAAAGCTGTTCCGCAGGCAGTTTTTTATCGCTGTTCGTTTGCCGTGTGACATGTCGCTGTCCGGAAATGAAAAAAGGAATGTTTTCGTATCCCTTCTCTCGGTCGGGAAAACTGGATTGCGTCGCTCTGCTTCGCTTCCGGACGAGTCTCTTATTGGGTGTACAAAAATCAAGGACCCCGCTTGATAAAGCGGAATCCTTTTTTCTTGTACCCTTACTTTCGGCGATGAATAGCCGTCGTATGCCCATAGTAAAAAACCTTTGCCTTTTAAGGCAAAGGTTTTGATTTTTGTCGGGGAGACTGGATTCGAACCAGCGACCTCCAACTCCCGAAGCTGGCGC
>ERZ780144.1077-NODE-1077-length-32159-cov-4.038064_pt1 | contig 32159 bp, 27 predicted proteins | sample MGYA00511380_ERZ780144 | MGnify/ENA primary metagenome ERZ780144 (study PRJEB29588, sample SAMEA1965858) | human gut metagenome | biome: human gut; feature: human-associated habitat; material: faeces | place: Denmark | collected 2008/2010 ... | reverse complement strand
GGAAGGGCACTTATAAACGAGCCTGCATTTATTCTTGCAGATGAGCCGACCGGAAATCTTGATAGTAAGACAAGCAGAGAGATCCTGGATATTTTGAAGTTCACCAATCAGAAATATAAGCAGACGATTCTTCTTTTCATACATGACGAAAAATAGAACTGCAAGCGAACCGAATCATCACGATCGGAGATGGAAAAATCATAAAAGAAATATAAATCTTAACGGCTATAGTATTTCTGATTAAAAAGGGACGAAAACAGAGAGGTTGGGATTAACAACATAGGAGTAGGATAATATGATGGAAAACATAAGTCGAAGAGGAATACTTATAATTGTTTCAGTTGCAATAGCTGTACTACTTATAATAATCAGTGGCAGATACTTATTTTTGCATAATAAAAGTTATAAAAATCAGGCAATAGAACGCGGAGATGCAATATATTTAAATGAAATAAAGTATTCTCCGATACCGTCATCTGATTTGAATGAATATACTATTTCTAATGTTCTGATTTGTAAAACTGATACAGGAATAAAATTATATGAAATAAATGAATATCCTGATTATAAATATATTGCTGGATATCATGCATGGGGCGGCGAAATTTATAAAAAAGACGAAACAGACTGACAAAGAAGGGGAAGTGTTTTATGGGAGAATTATCAAAATTACCGAATATAGGAAAAAGTTGAAGAACAGCTTATTCAGGTTGGCATAAATTCTGTTGATGAGTTAAAGAAAGTGGGTGCTAAAGCAGCTTGGTTAAAAATACAAGAAATTGATGAGTCGGCTTGTATCAATCGTTTAATGGCACTGGAGGGTGCTATTGAAGGTGTAAAGAAAACAATGTTGTCAGATGAAGTAAAATCTGATTTGAAAGAGTTTTATCAGTGGAACAAAAAGTAAATAGATTGGAATTTTGAGGTAAATATTCTATGTTTTATAATGCAAAAGAAAAACTGTTAGAAATACAGGACATACAGATGAATTATATTACTTTTGGAAAAGGTGAGAAGCCTTTGATTTTGATTCAAGGTCTTAGTACCCGTAGCATAAAAGGGGCAGCATTTTCAGTGGCTTATATGTATCGAATGTTTGCAAGAGATTATAAAGTTTATCTGTTTGATCGCAGGGAAAATATTAGTGATGGCATAACAGTAAGAGACTTAGCAGCAGATATAGCAATGGCGATGGATACATTAAAGATTACAAATGCTGATATCTTTGGTGTATCACAAGGCGGTATGATTGCTCAATATCTTGCAATAGACAGACCAGATTTAGTAAATCAGTTAGTTCTCGCAGTAACACTTTCGAAAAATAATGAAACCGTCGAAAGGACAGTCAATGATTGGATTCATATTACGGAACAGAATAATATGAAAAGGCTGATTACAGATATGGCTGAAAAGATGTATTCTGACATTTATGTGAAACGATACAAACCGTTTATGTCTTTATTAGCAGTTTTGCAGAAACCAAAGAATGTATCAAGATTTATCGCCTTGGCAAAAGCTTGCCTTAGTTGTGAAGCATATGACGAATTAGATAAAATACAATGTCCGGTGTTTGTAATTGGAGGTATGCAGGATAAAGTGGTAAGTGGAGAGGCATCTTTGGAAATTGCAAAAAAACTTGGTTGTGAAATCTTTATGTATGATGATTTAGGACATGCTGCTTACGAAGAAGCTAAGGATTTTAATCAAAGAGTTTATAATTTTTTTCAGCATAAGTGATTTCTATAAAGCAAAAATTCAAGTTTATTACCATTGGTGCCTGACACCATAAACTCAAGCATAGATTCATTAAAGGAAATATCCAGTTATTTTTCTGTATCAATTGATGATTTGTTATCTGGAGAACAATTGATTTTCATAGCAGAAAAAGAAAACAAATTCTTCATTATTGGGAGTCTGACAATACTGCGGAAGTAGATTTCCTGATACAAAAAGACAGTCATGTAATACCGGTGGAATGTAAAGCCGGAAACCATATGAAAAAATGATAATATTAAGAGCTGATTTGGGGAGAAGTTATGAAAAGAATACTTGAAAATCAAATATTTAGAAACCTGTTATCTGCAGTTGTATTCGGAGTGATCTATTCGATATTATCTTATGTAGATAAAGGTTATGTGGAAATAGGTACAGTACGACAAAGGAGTGTGATTGTATGACGAAGAAAAGCAGAATTGCGATATGTGCCATATTCGTAATTTTAGGTGTGGCAACAGTCTTTGTATTGACCGGAAACAGAGGAAACGTATCAAATGTTCATCGTGTTGTTGGTTATTCTGCACTCTATGATGAAACTTCAATCAATGAAGCATTTGATGTCATAGAGAAAAAATTCGCGAAAGACTTTGAAGGCTGTACACTTACGGAGCTTCGCTATGACGAGGATGTTGAAAACAGATTTGCGGAAGAAATTGAGAAATACCACAAGGAAAACAACCAGGAGCTTATTGTAGTATTATCAGCTTTTGATACAGACGAAAAAGGTGGAGATGGTGGGTTCAATCCTAATGATACATATGCCGACTGGCAATGGCATTTAGTGAAGACGGCAGATAAAAAGAGTTGGGAAATAATCAATTGGGGGTATTGATCGGTTTCAGGTTTGCCGAAATATCCAGACGGACATATATAAATAAAGGATAGACAAAGGGGTAATCTTTGCACTGCGCAAAGTAGTATCAGCCTACAACTTTGTTACATATGTGAGTGGAAAAACGGTGTACTAGAGCACTTCTATCCCATGTACCTGCAAAAACTCCTTTGCAATTTTCGTATTACCGTTGTATTATCCGTACGCAGGGACTATATAGTGAAAAATAGTGTAAAAATAGTGAAATATTAATGGAAAAAAGATTTCCTTTTGGGTATAATAATATTTGAAAGGAAGGCTTTTTATATGATTAAGGTGACATTAACGAATGAAATTTTAAGCTATATTACAGAAATTGAACAAAACAGATATAAAGTATCTTCCGTAAAGTTGTCTAAAGCAGTTATGAATAGACTGCGTAAAAATTCAAAGAAAAAAAGCTCTTATGCCTCCAATAAGATTGAAGGAAATCCATTGTCCGAAAAACAGGTGGATGAAGTGATAGAGAGTGATGAAAGAAAGTATTATCTGAAGCCGGAACAAGAGGTTAGAAATTATTTTCTGGCATTGAATTATCTGGAAGAAAACGTAAATAAAAAAGAAAAATTTTCCAAGAAACTTATTTTGGATGTTCAGAAATTGGTGGAAAAGGGTGCTTCTGAGGAAAAAATCGGACTCAGGGGACCTATGCCGCCGGGGGTGATATTTGCTGTATATGATTCTAAGACAGGAAATCCCGATTATATTCCACCGGAATATTGTGATATCCCGGGGCTGCTGGATGAGTTGATAGAGTATGTCAATACCACAGATGATCATCCGTTGATTGTAGCAGCAGTTGTGCATTATCAATTAGTGACGATACATCCGTTTGAAGATGGCAATGGCAGAACAGCAAGATTGTTATCCGGTTATATTATGGATCTGAATGGGTATGGATTTAATGGAGTCGGATCGTTGGAGGAATATTTTGCATACGATATTGACGAATATTATGAATCTATCCAGATGGGACTCCCTGCCTTGTATTATTCCGGGAGGGAGAATCCGCCACATCCCGAGATCTGGATCCATTATTTCCTGCGGATGGTAAAACTATATTCCGGTAAAGTCTGTGATTTGCAGTTGGCTTCCGAAGAGGAAGATATTGCCGGAAGTCTCTCGTTTTTGAAGGGGAAGGAAAAGGAACTCCTGCAATTTTTAATGAAAAACTATCGGGGAGAGTTTACACCAATCGAAGTCAGCAGAGAATTGTCGGTAACAAATAAGACGATTATTAACAGACTGGCGGTTCTGGTAAAAAATGGATTTGTTATTCCTATATTGGTCAAAGAGAGAATCCGGTCTTATGAACTCAGTGAATTTACCAGAGATCATGAAACAGAAATTATGAAAATGATTGGTTCTGGAAAAAGGAGATCAAGTAAATGAATATTATCTATAAAAGACTTACAGAAAAAGAACTGAATACATTTATTGAAATGAGGATCGATCAGCTCAGGGAAGAAGGTGCCAAAGAAGAAATTGATTTGGCTCCGGCGTTAAAACAATATTATATGCGCCATATGGCGGATGGAACATTTGTATCATGGCTTGCTTTTGACGGAAACAAGATCATCGGGACAAGTGGTATGTCATTTGTGGAGAAGCCGCCGTATTTTGGATGCCCGAGTGGAAAGATAGGTCTACTGTCCAGTATGTTCACAAACCCGGACTACAGAAGAAAAGGCATTGCAAAGGAATTGTTATCACGTGTTGTAAACGAGGCAAGAGAGTATGGATGTGGCACTATCCAGATTACTGCATCCGATATGGGTGTTAAATTGTATACAGATTTTGGATTCGTGCACAATGAGAATTTTATGCAATATAAACTTTAGCAGTTGTTCAAAAAGTATATGAGAATGTGTAAGAATGGAAGAAGGAACGGTATGAAATTATTATTCAAACAACGCCTGTTTTCATGGCTGGACAGCTATGATATATATGATGAAAATGAACAGACAGTTTATGTTGTGAAAGGACAACTTGCCATTGGACATTGCCTCAATATTTTTGATGCGGCAGGAGACCAGCTTGGTACGGTCAGACAGAAGCTTCTGACATGGATGCCCAAGTATGAAATATACGAAAAGGAGCAGTATATTGGCTGCATCAGCCGGGAAGCATTTTCTTTCCGTCCGCGTTATGATATCGATTTTAACGGCTGGCATATTGAGGGCAGCTTTATGGAATGGGACTATACCATTACAGGGGCAGACGGTGAGCGGATCGCAACGATATCCAAGCAGCTTTTCCGTATGACGGATACGTACGTTTTGGATATTGCACGGGTAGAAGATGCCTTGCATGTCCTGATGTTTGTGCTGGCTATTGATGCGGAGAAATGCAGTAGAGATCAAAACTGAGAAGATTCATTTGACAAAAGAAATTATCATGTAAAAAAGGATGATCTGATGAAATTAAGTAGTTTAAATAAAAAGCAAATAGAAACAATCTACCAGGAGCGGATGAAAATTGATTTTCCGCCAAGCGAATTAAAGCCGCTGTCCATGATCTATGATGCGATAGAGCGAGGTATTTATGAATGTCTGGGACTTATGGACGGAACGGATATCGTGGGATATGCTTATCTGATCAGAAAGGGAGATGACTATCTGATCGATTATCTGGCAGTCTGCCCGGATCGCAGAAATGCGGGACTTGGCAGTGAAATGCTTCGGCTTTTGGGAGAATATCTGGTGCAGGCAGACAGTATTATCGGCGAAGTGGAAAACCCGGAATTTGCAGAAGATGAAGCAGACCGGAAATTACAGACAAGACGATATGGCTTTTATATGCGGAACGGATTTCGTGACAGTGGTGTCCGCGTGACCTGCTTCGGCGTTCCCTTCATCCTGATCGAGATGGGAAAGAATATCCATACAGAGGATGAAATGCGAAAACTGTATGAGCAGCATTACAGATCTGTGTTGTCAGCAGAACGATTTGCGAAGCATGTGATCATATAGAGATTTAAAAAGTCTGAATAAATCTATCAAGAAAATATCTTGAAGATTTTCAGGCTTTTTTAATTTGATCATTATAAATTCAATTATATCATTTTTGCAAAAATGATATAATTGAATTGACAATGATAAAATTGAAGAATATAATTTAAACATGAAATTTTGATAAAAAAGCTTATTATGGAGAAAAAGATGCGACAATATGATTATCGTGAAAAATGGAAAAAGTTATTGACGCCGGAAATAGTTTCTTATTTATCTTTGATTCATGAATTTAAAGGGGAACAGACTCTATTTATAGAAGCAAAGGCAGATACGCTGACACAACTTGTAGAAATTGCAAGAATTCAAAGCACTGAGGCATCCAACAAAATAGAGGGAATATATACGTCTGATGAACGGCTAAAAGCTTTGGTAAAGGATACAACAAGACCTAAAACAAGAAATGAGCGTGAGATAGCAGGATATAGGGATGTGCTCAATACAATTCACGAGAATCATGATTACATTCCGCCGAAGCCATCTATTATTTTGCAGTTGCATAGAGATCTGTATAAATTTGAGGGATCTGATATTGGCGGAAATTATAAAAGCTCGGATAACATTATAGAAGAAGAGGATTCTCTTGGAAATAAATTTGTAAGATTTAAACCTGTAGCTGCATGGCAGACGCCAGAAGCTGTGGATTGTTTATGCGAGGCATTTGAAGAAGCGCTTGAAGAGAAACAAATTGATCCGCTTATTTTGATTCCGATGTTTGTACTTGATTTTTTGTGTATACATCCATTTAATGATGGAAATGGACGAATGAGCAGGCTGCTTACATTATTACTGCTATATAGAGCGGGGTATATTGTCGGAAAATATATCAGTATAGAAAAACTAATTGAAAAGACTAAGGAGTCCTATTATGAAGCATTACAACAGAGTTCATTAAGGTGGCATGAAGATGAAAATGATTATGAGCCATTTGTAAAATATATGCTCAGCGTTGTGGTAGCTGCATATAGAGATTTTTCGGCAAGAGTAGCATTGCTTACAGTAGAAGGCAGGTCAAAGCCGGATCGGATACGGGAATTGATTAAAGGAACATGGGGCTCCATAACGAAGAGTGAGATTTTGGAAAGATGTCCGGATATTAGTCAGATAACGGTGCAAAGAACACTGGCAGAATTAGTGGAAAATGGACAGGTAATAAAAATTGGCGGCGGCAGATATACAAAATATACGTGGAATCGCGAAAAGATGGGAGATAGGTAAATGATTACAGGAGAGTTAAAAAATAAAATAGATGGATTATGGGATATTTTTGCGGCTGGAGGATTAGTAAATCCGCTGGAAGTAATTGAGCAGATCACATATTTAATGTTTATTCATGATCTGGATGATTCAGATAATAGAAGAGCAAAAGAAAGTGCTATGCTTGGATTACCATATCAAAGCATTTTTGCGGAGGAGGTAAAAATAGGGGATAGGGCTATTGATGGCTTACAACTTAAATGGTCTGTGTTTCATGATTTCCCGGCAGACAAAATGTATTCTGTTATGCAGGAGTGGGTATTCCCATTTATCAAGACGTTGCATAGTGATAAAAACAGTGCATATTCCAAATATATGGATGATGCCATTTTCAAATTACCTACACCGCTTGTATTGTCAAAGGTTGTGGATTCATTGGATGAAATTTACGAATTGATGAATGAACAACAGACATCAGATGTAAGAGGAGATGTATATGAATATTTGCTTTCAAAAATAGCACAATCTGGCAGAAACGGACAGTTTAGAACTCCCAGACATATCATTCGTATGATGGTAGAGCTGATGGATCCTTCAAGTGATGAAGCAATTTGTGATCCTGCCTGTGGTACATCAGGATTTTTGGTTGCGGCAGGAGAATATTTGAAGGAAAAGAAAAAAGAAGAGATTTTCTTTGATAAGCAAAAAAAAGATCATTATATGAATCATATGTTTCATGGCTACGATATGGATCGAACCATGCTTCGTATAGGTGCCATGAATATGATGACACATGGAATAGATAATCCATTTATTGAGTATAGAGATAGTTTATCTGATCAAAATACAGACAAGGATATGTATTCACTTGTTTTAGCAAATCCACCTTTTAAGGGAAGTCTTGACGCAGAATCTGTATCGCCTGATTTATTGAAAGTATGTAAAACAAAGAAAACAGAACTTCTGTTTTTGACGCTCTTTCTTCGTATTTTGAAAATAGGTGGACGATGTGCCTGTATCGTACCGGATGGTGTTTTGTTTGGATCCTCTACAGCACATAAATCAATTCGAAAGGAAATTGTGGAGAATCAGAGATTGGAAGCAGTTATTTCTATGCCTTCCGGTGTGTTTAAACCATATGCAGGTGTCTCAACAGCAATTTTGATTTTCACAAAGACAGAGCATGGTGGAACAGATCAGGTATGGTTTTATGATATGACTGCAGATGGATTCAGTTTAGATGATAAGAGAACGCCGGTAACAGACAATGACATTCCAGATATCATAGAGCGTTTTAAAAATCTGGACAAAGAGACAGATCGAAAACGTACAGAAAAATCATTCATGGTTCCAAAACAGGAGATTGTAGACAGCGACTATGATCTCAGTATTAATAAATATAAAGAGGTTGAATATGTTGCAGTCGAATATCCACCCACATCTGAGATTATGGCAAATATCCGTGAAATAGAGATTGAAATTGGAAATGAGATGGATGAATTGGAGAAATTGTTAAAATTATAATATATTTAAAAATAATTTGGAAAGGGAGAAACAAATTCGGATTTGTAGGGATGATGTAGATGAGATTAGAAGAAATATGTACAGTCTTTACTGATGGTGATTGGATAGAAAGCAAAGACCAATCTGATGATGGGATTAGGCTGGTTCAAACTGGAAATATTGGGGAAGGAATATACTTAGAAAAGGAAGCAAGAGCAAAGTATATATCAGAAGAAACTTTTGAAAAACTAAAATGTACTGAAATTTTCCCCGGAGATATTTTAGTTTCGAGATTACCTGATCCTGTTGGTCGGGCTTGTATTATACCTGAGAAGGAAGAGCGCATGATAACAGCAGTTGATTGCACTATTTGTAGACCTAATGAGTCTATTATTAGTAAAGAATACCTTTGTTATTTTATGCGCTCAAGTGCATATTATAAAAGATTGCTTGGTAGTGTTACAGGAACGACAAGAAAAAGAATATCAAGGAAGAATTTGGGCAATGTTGAATTGGAAGTTCCTTCTAAAGAAAGACAGATGGATGTTGTTGAACAGTTGGATTGTTTAGTTAAGGTAATAGAGTCTAGAAAGCAAGAATTGCAGCTCTTAGACAACCTCATCAAAGCCCGATTTGTCGAGATGTTTGGAAATCCAGTAATTAATGAAAAAAGATGGAGACAGAAATCACTAGGTGAGATTACTACTAAAATTGGTTCGGGAGCAACCCCTAAAGGCGGTAAAGGTGCGTATCAAGAAGAAGGTATTACACTTATTCGAAGCATGAATGTACATAATGGCTTGTTTGAATATAGAGAATTGGCACATATATCAGATGAGCAGGCAGCAAAACTTGATAATGTAGCTATAGAAGAAAATGATGTATTATTAAATATTACTGGAGCCTCGGTGGCTCGTTCATGTGTAGTTCCAAACAAAATTTTGCCGGCAAGAGTAAATCAGCATGTTTGTATTATAAGATGCAAGGAATATATTAATCCGGTATTTTTAAATAAGCTTTTGATAGATGATAATTATCAAGACTTACTATGGAGCGTTGCGGGAGCAGGTGCAACAAGAGAGGCTATAACAAAACAGCAGGTAGAAAGATTACAGATAATTATGCCTCCAGTTGAGTTGCAGAATGAGTTTATGAGGTTCTGTAACCAAGTCGACAAATCAAAAGTTGTCTATCAGGGTTATTCTCAATATATTGCATAAATGTTATAATATAAATGGACATACATATTTAATTGCTAACTAAAACACCTACAAATTGTGTTGGGGGATAAAGTATGGTTACTAATTTTGATTACCTGAAAAATGAATCGAGATTCTCTGATTTTGCAGAGGTTGCAATTTCTGCTGAAAAGATTATTTTAATTGATCCGCAGGCAAGTATTATTAATTGCCGCAGGGCAATGGAATTTGCTGTCAAATGGATGTATTCCGTAGATGAAGAGCTGGAAATGCCATATCAGGATAATTTACAGAGCCTGATGAATAATGAAGACTTCAGAGACATTGTAGGACCGGATATCTGGAAGCGTATGGATTATATCCGTCGATGTGGAAACAATGCTGCACACAGCAATAAGAAACTGGGAAAAGATATTGCGATGCTGTGTCTCGAAAATCTTTTTATTTATCTGGATTTTGTGGCATGCTGTTATTCTGGTAATTATGAAGAACGAACTTTTGACAGATCAGTTTTGACAGAGCGTATTGAAAAAGCAAAGGAATCTAAAAAGTTAGCGGATGCTACAAAGGAGCAGCTTGTCAGAGAGCAGGAAAGAACAGCACAGCAGGAGCTGGATCTGAAAAAACTGATAAAGGAAAATGCATCCTTAAAAGAAGAACTTTCTGCCCGCAGACAGGAACAACAGCAGACCTATGTCCCCAAACCACTTGATTTATCTGAATATAAAACGCGGAAGCTTTACATTGATGTAATGCTTATGGATGCGGGGTGGATACAGGGAAAAGACTGGATGAATGAAGTAGAGCTCCGGGGAATGCCTAATAAATCAGAGGTAGGTTATGCAGATTATGTGCTCTATGATGATATGCACCGACCGCTGGCACTGATTGAAGCGAAAAGAACGTGTGTAGATGTATCCAAAGGGCGACAACAGGCAAAACTATATGCGGATTTATTGGAAAAGCAATATGGAAGAAGACCTGTTATTTTCCTGACCAATGGATTTGAAACACATATTATTGATGGAAGATATCCGGAAAGAAAATGTGCAGCCATTTATTCAAAGCGTGATCTGGAAAAGTGGTTTAATCTGTTATCCATGCGAACAAGTCTGCGACATGTTGTTGTAGACAAAAATATAGCAGGACGTTACTATCAGGAAGCAGCAATTAAGGCAGTCTGTTCAAATATGGATGAAAAGAACAGAAGAAAAGCACTTTTGGTCATGGCGACAGGATCGGGAAAAACGCGAACAGTAATAGCACTGTGTGATGTACTGTTAAAAGCCGGATGGATAAAAAATATTTTATTTTTGGCGGATCGTAACTCATTGGTTACACAGGCGAAACGAAGTTTTGTAAATTTATTGCCAAATCTTTCCTGTACAAATTTAGTGGAAGAGAAGGAAAACTATAATGCACATTGCGTATTTTCCACTTATCAGACAATGATGCATTGTATCGATACAGTAAATGACGATGATGGAAAGCTATTCACCTGTGGGCATTTTGATCTTGTAATATGTGATGAAGCGCATAGATCAATTTATAATAAGTACAGAGATATATTCACATATTTTGATGCACCATTGGTAGGGCTTACAGCAACACCGAAAGATGAAATTGATAAGAATACCTATGAAATTTTTGAATTGGAAAATGGTGTTCCCACATATGGATATGATCTGGCGCAAGCAGTCAAAGATGGATATCTTGTAGACTATGTTTCAGTGGAATCAAAGCTGAAATTTATTGAGGAAGGGATCGTATACGACGAATTATCAGAGGAAGATAAAGAAATATATGAAGACACATTTGAGGATGAGAATGGAAACATTCCTGAAGCGATTGAATCATCAAGACTAAATACATGGATTTTTAACGAGGATACGATCAAGCAGGTTTTAAATGTTTTGATGACAGAGGGACTTAAAATTGAATACGGTCAGAAAATCGGAAAGACCATTATTTTTGCAAAGAATCACGATCATGCAGAAAAAATATGGGAAGTGTTCTGTAAAGAATATCCACATCTTCCGGACTATGCGAAAGTAATTGATAATTACATGACTTATGCACAAAGCGCAATTGATGAATTCTCTGATCCAAAGAAAATGCCACAGATAGCAATTTCTGTAGATATGTTAGATACCGGTATAGATGTTCCGCAGGTTTTGAATCTTGTATTTTTTAAAAAGGTTATGAGTAAGGCAAAGTTTTGGCAGATGATCGGTCGTGGAACAAGATTGTGTCCGAGGCTTTTGGATGGAGAGGACAAGCAAAAGTTCTATATTTTTGATTTTTGCGGAAACTTTGAGTTTTTCAGATTAAATAAAGGAAAGGCATCAGCAAGTGAAATTGCATTACAGGGGGCAATTTTTAATTATAAGTTTGAGATAATTTATAAGTTACAGGATATTGCATATCAAGAAGACAGATTGATCGCATATCGAAAAGCATTAGTTTCGCAGGTAAGCGAACAGGTACGGGAGCTGCCTAGAGATAACTTCTCGGTAAAACAGCATTTGAAATATGTGGAATTATATTCTGCAGAGTCAAATTATCAATCATTAACTTATGAGGACACATTGCTGGTACGTGAGGAAGTAGCACCTCTTATATTACCGGGAGGAGAAGATGCAAGTGCTGCAAGATTTGATGCACTTATGTATCGGATCGAACTTGCCTATCTGATAGGAAAGAAAGATACAAGAGCCAGAAGCGATCTCTATAAAAAAGTAAAAGGAGTAGCTGGAGTAGCCAATATTCCGGAGATTCAGGCACAATCAGAGATGATCAATAAAATATTGCATACAGATTATGTGGATCAAGCCGGAATTGATGAATTTGAAGAAATCAGAGAAAAACTGCGAAATTTGATGAAATATATTCAGACAGGAACGATCAAGTATGTGACAAATTTTACAGATGAGCTTTTATCAATAGAATGGAAAGAGTCAGAGCTTGAGAATGATGAACTGAAAAATTACAAAGCAAAAGCTGAATATTATATCAGACAACATCAGGATAATATTGTAATTGCAAAATTAAAAACAAATAAACCTTTAACGAGCAGTGATGTTGCCAGTCTGGAAGAAATTCTTTGGAAAGAAGTTGGTACAAAACAAGACTACGAAAATGAAATCGGTACAAAACCATTGGGTGAATTTGTCCGAGAAATTGTGGGACTTGATATGAATGCTGCTAAGGAGGCTTTTTCCGAATATCTGACTGATACAAGTCTTGACAGCAGGCAGATATACTTTGTGAATCAGATTGTGGAATATATTATTCATAATGGAATGCTGACGGATTTTTCAGTGCTTCAAGAGTCTCCATTTACAGATCAGGGAAGTGTAGCAGAAATCTTTTCTGATATGTCACTGTGGATGGGTATTAAAAAAGTAATTGATACAATTAATGCCAATGCTGCAGCATAGGCAGACTATAAGAAAAAATGGAGAGAAAGACCGTATCTGACCATGCGAATGTAACAGACATATTAGAAGCTCTTAGTGTTTTGAAGATACCCAGCAATTCCCGTACATGGATGTACGGGAAAGGCACATCTGAGCCTGGATGGCGAATATGTGCCGGTTGCGTGGCGTTCATATAATGAGATCAAAACACTTAGAGCTTCTTTATGTCCGTTATTTGAGCATGGAAAGATGCTGTCTTTCTCTCTCTAAATAAAATATGGATTACTATAAACAAACATCAATAATGGCAATTCTGCACAAAACGTGTCCTGTTACATTGTACAAAATCACAATACTGCACAAAAATGTCCAATTTTGACAGTAAACCAAGAGCTCTTTGACAGAACAAATCCTCCCTCCTTGTTATAATCAGAACATAAATTGCGAGCAGTTAATTGAGAAGGAAAGGAGGAGGAAGATGAGAAAGCAATGTCATAACCCTTACATGCCGCTTTGGGAACATGTACCGGACGGCGAACCGCATGTATTCGGAGACAGATTGTATGTATATGGCAGTCATGATCTGGAAAACGGCAATGAGTTCTGCGAACAGGATTACGTCTGCTGGTCGGCTCCGGTAACGGATTTGTCGGACTGGCGCTGTGACGGTGTGATCTATAAAAAAGAACAGGATCCGTACAATCAAGATGCATTGCCGCTGTATGCACCGGATGTTGTAAAAGGACCGGATGGCAGATACTACTTATACTACTGTATCAAGTTTCAGGATTCCATCAACGTGGCGGTCTGCGATACCCCGGCGGGCGAATACCGGTTTTATGGCAGAGTCCATTATGAGGACGGCCGTGTGATGGCGGAGAACCAGCCATATGATCCATCCCTGATCTGCACAAAGGACGGTATTTTCCTGTATTTTGGCTTTGCACCCTGTATGATCAATATTCCGCGATATAAAGGACAGGACTTAAAAGGCGGAAGTGTTTTACAACTTGCCGATGATATGCTGACAGTACAAAAAGGACCGGAAGTGATCCTGCCGAGTAAAAACTACGGAAAGGGCACAAGCTTTGAAGGAAATGAGTACTTTGAAGGTCCATCCATCCGTTATATCAACGACAAATATTATCTGGTATATTCTTCTGTCAATACCCATCAGCTCTGTTATGCGGTCAGCGAGAAACCAATGGGAGGCTTTACCTACGGCGGTGTGATCGTAAGCAACGGAGATGTCGGTTATCAGGGCAGAAAAGAAGAAGATAAGCTGATGAGCGTGGGAAACAATCATGGCGGACTTGTTTGTGTAAACGATCAATGGTACATTTTCTATCATCGTCACACTTACTTAAACCAGTACAACAGACAGGCATGTGCGGAAAAAGTTTATTTCAGACCGGACGGCAGTATCCCACAGGTAACGATCACGACAAGCGGTATGAATCCGGAACCGTTATCCGGAAATGCCACATATCCGGCAGTTTACTGCTGTAATCTGACAAACGGACATATGGGGCCGCTTTCTTCGCTGGGACGTACCAATCCGGAGGTGGATTTCCCGTATCTGACAAGTGTAGAGGATGAACGCTACATAACCAATGTCAAGGACGGAGATCTGATCGGCTATAAATATATCAATCTTGCCGAGACAAAGAAAGTTAGCATAAGCTACCTCTCTGACGGAGAAGGAAAGCTTGAGATCTATACGGAAAACGGAAGACAGAAAGAAGAAATCAATCTGCCGAAGACGGACAAATGGACGTGGGCAGATGCCAAGACAGCTTTTACGGAGGAGAAGGAACTGTATTTTGTTTATAAAGGAACAGGAAGCATTTCCCTTCTGACCCTGCGGCTGGAAGCATAATACAAATTCAAAAGAAAAGGAGAAAAACTATGAAAGAGAATAACAAACCTTCATGGCGTGAGATCATTTCATTTGCACTTGGTGACGGTGGTTGTAACCTTGTCTGGACAACGATCGGATCCTATCTGACATTATATTATACAGACAGCGTTGGACTGGCTGCAGCAACAATCGGTACTTTAATGCTTTTAACAAGATTACTGGACGGTATTTCCGATCTGATCATGGGAAGTATCATCGACAGAACACATACCCGCTGGGGTAAAGCAAGACCATGGATCTTATGGACAGCAATCCCGATGGGACTAGGACTTGTGCTGATGTTCAGCGTTCCCGGTTCACTGACGAGCGGTGGCAAACTGACCTATGCATGTATCAGTTATGTGATCATGGCAGTTGTTGTTTATACAGCCTGTAACCTGGCATATAATACACTGCTTTCTCTGGAAGCACCGAATCCAAAGGATCGTGTTACGATGAGCTCCATTCGTTTCTTCGTCACAATGTCAGTTGTATTATTCATCAATTACAACTGCAACAACTTTGTTGCAAAATTCGGCTGGACAGGTATGGCAGCTATCTTCGGTACGATCGGTGCAGTACTGCTTCTGATCACTTTCCTTGGCACAAAGGAACGTACCAATATTGAAAAGAACTCTGCAAAAGTAGAAGAAAAAGACAAGATGAGTGTTGGGGAATCTTTCAAGATCCTGTTCAAAAACAAATATTTCTTATTACTGGCAATTGTATTTGTTATCAACTATACAGTACTTGGCGTCAACAACGGACTTCGTATCTACTATGCAAGAGACGTACTTGGTAACGCCGGTCTGATGGGTACTTTAACACTTTGCTTCATTTTACCGAAGCTGATCGGTAACCTGATCTACCCATATATCAACAAGTTACTCGGTAAATGGAAGAGCATGATGATCGGTTATGTGATCGAGCTGGCAGGCGTTCTGATCATGGGTCTGACACAGACAAGCTTTACAACAGCAGTCATCGGTCTGATCTGCCTCGGTATCGGTGGTATTCCACACAATGCAGGATTATTTGCAATGGTAGCAGATGTTGTTGACTACGGCGAATGGAAAACAGGTGTCCGTCTGGACGGTCTGACAAACTCTGCAACTTCATTCGGTATGAAGGTTGGTGCAGGTCTTGGTTCCGCATTAGTCGGCTGGGGACTTGCATGGGCAGCATATGACGGAAAGCTTGCAGCACAGACAGCAGCAACGATCGCAGGTATCAAATCCGTATTTACATTTGTACCGGCAGTTCTGATCGTGATCGGTCTTGTGACATTATTCTTCTGTAACCTGGATAAGATCTATCCACAGATCGCAGCAGGTCTTGCAAAAAAGAAAGAGAACAAGTAGAGTATACGGAAATCCCATATTGTAGAAAACCTAAGCAGGGAAACGGAGTTGCAATATTGTTTGCAGCTCCGTTTTTCGGTATACTGTTTACAGAGAATGGGGATTTGAGGCGCAGATGTGCAAGCACGTCTGAAAAGAGGTAAGGAGGCTGTTATGTATTCCGTCTATGAAAGTATCAATTATGATTCCAACCTGCTGGTGAATGCATTCGTGACACCGATCGAAAGCAGCACGTTTCACTGGCATAATGAATATGAGCTTCTGGGTGTCCTGCGGGGCAGTATCAGTGTACATATCCAGTCGGAGGAATGCCTTCTTGCGCAGGGAGATCTGCTTCTGATCAATCCAAATGAGATCCATGCCTTTCAGAATCCGCAGAAGGAGGAAAATCTCTGTATGATCCTGCAGATCAAGCCGGAGCTGTTTCATGCGGATGATAAGGACAATTCGGAGATACGGTTTTATGTAAGCAGTGTGACAGAGGATGAGCCGGTGGTCGGCTATCAGCATTTTTTCAGGCGGATGGCAAAGATCGCTTATGAGACATTGAATGAGGAAAAGCATGCCAGATTCCGTGTCAGGGCAGAGCTTTGCTGTCTGATCGCGGATCTGTTCGATTATGCTGTCTATGATATCCGCTATCGGGACAGTGCTGCGGAAGATGGCAGAGAAACGATCATTCAGGCAATTTCCTACATTGAAGAATATATGGCGGAAGATGAGCTGGCGGAGCTTTTATGCCACAAGCTGGGAATGAGCAGAAAGACGCTGGACAGAAGCAGCCGGGCAGTGCTGGGCATGACGATCAAAGAGGTGATCGATGATCTGCGGCTGGAGAAAGCAAAGGAGCTTCTGAAAAATACGAATAAAAATATGAGTTATATACTGGATGCCTGTGGGTTTGGCTCAGAGAAGACGTTTTACCGTACTTTTCACCAGAAAACAGGACTGACGCCGAAGGAATTCAGAGAGAAGGGACAGCACCAGAGTCATAATGATGTCCTGAAGGGCTATCTGGATTTCAGTATTCCGGAGGCAAGGGCGATTTTGCGGGAGGTAATAAGGCAACATGAGTAAGCAGGAAACAACAGATTACAGAGCTTATCGAAGTACATTTACAAAAAAGGCACAGCAGATCGTGCAAAAGCTGTCTCTGGAAGAAAAAATATATTTGATGAGTGGGCTTCGGACGATGGAAGAGGTGCGGAAATCCATTCAGAAAAAGGTCAACACACATTATAATGAAGTACCGTACCGGGCAGGCGGAATAGACGGAAAAGTACCGCCGGTTTTATTTGCCGATGGCACCAAAGGTGTTGTCTGCGACAGGAAAATGTACACCTGTTTTCCTGTTGAGTCGATGCGTGGCGCTTCCTTTGATCCGATGCTGGAAAAGGAGATCGGAGAGGCAATCGGTGCGGAAGTATTATTAGCAGGTGCTAACTTGTTTGGCGGCGTCTGTGTGAATCTGCCGTATCATCCGGGCTGGGGCAGGGCACAGGAAACCTTTGGAGAAGATCCATATTTACTGGGAGAAATGGGAGCGGCTCTGGTAGAAGGTGTACAGACAACGGGAGTGATCGCCTGTGTGAAGCATTTTGCCTTTAATTCGATGGAAAATGCCCGCTTTGAAGTTGATATAACATGCGATAAGAAGGCAGAGCAGGAAGTCTTTTTATCACAGTTTAAAAGATGTGTGGAAGCAGGGGCAGGTGCTGTGATGAGCTCCTATAACAGCTATCGGGGACAGATGTGCGGACAGAATGCCTATCTGCTGCGGGAAGTTTTAAAAGAAGACTGGCAGTTTGACGGATTTACCTTAAGTGATTTTAACTGGGGGATCAAGGATACGGTCACAGCAGCAAATGCGGGCATGGATCTGGAAATGCCGAATACGTATTATTATGGAAAGAAACTTCTGGAAGCCGTGCACTTTGGCAGTGTTTCCGAAAAAGTGATCGATGAGGCGGCGCTTCGGATCGTGCGGACACTTCTGGCACATGAAGAGAAGATAAGGCAGTATGGAAAGATCGATGCGGAAAGGCAGCTCTGGGATGACAGACAGCTTGCGAAAAAAAGTGCGCTGGCCGGTATCACGCTTCTGCGGAATCGGAATGGAATTCTGCCGCTTTCCGGCAGATGTCACAAGATCGTTGTGATCGGCAGACTGGCAGATGAGGATGTAACGGGGGATCGCGGCTCCAGTCAGGTATATCCGCCTTATCAGGTGACAATCCTGCAGGGCATCTTAGAACAGGCAGGGCAGGAAGTGATCTATTACAGGGGAGAAAGTCTTTCCCACTGTAAAAGACTGGCAAAAGAAGCGGATGCAGTGATCGTTGTAGCGGGAAACAGTGCAGCGGAGGAAGGCGAATATGTCTATGCGGATATGGAAGAGCTGTATGTTAAAAGTATGGGCGGTGACAGGACACAGGGGATCGCACTTCCGACGCATGACAGGGAAATCCTGTCCGCTGTGGCACAGGTCAGACAGGATGCAATTGTGGTGCTTGTTGGTGGCAGCTCCTTTACGATGGAAGACTGGATCGGACAGACAGGGGCGCTGCTCATGGCTTACTATCCGGGCATGGAAGGCGGTCATGCACTGGCAGATGTTCTGTTTGGCAAGGAAAATCCGGGCGGAAAACTGCCGTTTGTGATTCCACAGAGCGGGGCAGATCTGCCGCAGGTAGACTGGTCTGCCACGCAGCAGGAATATCTGGGGCTGGCAGGATATCGTAAGCTGCTTGCGGAAGGAAAACAGCCGCTTTTTCCGTTTGGCTTTGGCTTGTCTTACACCACTTTTGCACTGACGGAGGAGGCACTGGAATGTGGGCAGGGAGAAGCGGAAAAAGCTGTGATATGCGTTACCGTTCAAAATACAGGAAAGAGAGCAGGCAGTGAAGTGGTACAGATCTATGCTGCCTATGAGGAAGAAGTACAGAGGCTTTGCCGCTTTGAGAAGGTTTTCCTGCAGGCGGGTGAAAAAAGGCAGCTACGCATGGCAGTTTCAGCAGATGATCTGCAGGGGTATGACAGCTTATCCGGGCGGATGTGCTTCAGACCGGGCATGTATCGGTTTTTTGCCGGAACAGACAGTTGTGCCAAATGTTTAGGGAATTTTAACTTGGGGTAGAAGTCTGCCTGTGTTATAATGGTGGAAAAAGGAAAAAGAAAGGCGAATTATGATCAAACTATTATTACTTGGTTCCTGCGTGATCTTAACATGTATTCTCTGTAACCGTCTGACAAGCAGGATCGGTGTTCCGATGCTGTTTGCATTTATTCTGCTTGGTATGCTGTTTGGTTCGGAGGGTATTTTACATATTCCGTTCGACAACTTTGCTTTTGCCGAAAATATGTGTACCATAGCCCTGATCTTCATTATGTTTTACGGTGGCTTCGGTACCAGATGGAAGGCGGCAAAGCCGGTTGCCGGCAAGGCACTTCTTTTATCCAGTGTGGGTACGGTTCTGACAGCGGTTCTGACCGGACTGTTCTGCCATTTCGCACTGGGCTTTGGCCTTCTGGAAGGTCTTCTTGTAGGAGCGGTTCTCGGCTCCACAGATGCGGCAAGCGTATTTTCCGTGCTGCGTAGTAAAAAATTATCCCTGAAAAACAATACAGACTCCTTACTGGAGGTGGAAAGCGGTTCCAACGATCCATTTGCCTATATGCTGACCATCATCATTTTGACTATGATGCAGGGCAATGCGGAGGGCATGGCGTTTGATATTCTGGGCATGGTATTTGCACAGGTGCTGTTTGGTGCAGTGATCGGTATCGTACTGGCACTTCTGACCGGTTTTATGCTGGAACGGATCGATTTTGGCGTGAGCGGATTCGATACGGCATTTGTACTGGCAGCAGCACTTTTATCTTATGCACTGCCGTCTGCGATCGGCGGAAATGGGTATCTGAGTGCGTATCTGATGGGTATTATACTCGGAAATCGCAATGTCAGCCATAAAAAAATACTTGTCAATTTCTTCGATGGACTGACAAGTCTTATGCAGATGTTCATTTTCTTTATGCTGGGTCTTCTGTCTTTCCCATCCAAGATCCTGGCGGTTTGCGTTCCCGGGCTTCTGATCGCAGTATTTCTGACCTTTGTTGCCAGACCGTTAGCCGTGACTTTGATCCTGACACCGCTCCGGGCAAAACCGCAGCAGCAGCTTCTGACTGCATGGGCGGGGCTGCGTGGCGCAGCGTCTATTGTATTTGCCATTATGGCAACAAGAAGCGGCGCAGTGCTTTCCCATGATCTGTTCCATATTGTATTTTGCGTGGTACTCGTATCCATACTGTTCCAGGGAAGTCTGCTGCCTTTCTGCGCGAAAAAGCTGCATATGATCGATGAGAGCAGGGATATTCTGACGACCTTTACGGATTACAGTGATGAAACGGATGTGCATTTTATTGACATTCCGGTAAGCGAAGGACATCCATGGATCGGGTTGACGGTAAAGGATCTGAATCTGCCGCCGGGAACACTGCTTGTCTTTCTGAATCATCCGGGTGAAAAAAGCACTGTACCAAACGGTGATACAGTGCTTCGGGAAGGAGATGTTCTTGTACTTGGTGCAACCGCCTATGCGGGTAAGGACGATATTCATCTGACCCAGATCCATGTCGATGACACACACACATGGCGGGATAAACGCCTCTGTGAGATCCGACTGCCGAAAAACAGTCTGATCATTTTAGTGAGGAGAGGCGGACAGACGATCATACCGAACGGAGATACTAAAGTACTGAGCGGGGATGAACTGGTCTGCAATACGGTACATTAGTGATCTGCATGCTGCTTTTTGCTGTGGCTTGCTGCGATCCAGAAAATAAAAGCTAGGAATGCAGCTGCAATACACATCCATGGGATCAGATATCGAAGCCCCTTTGGGGCAAACAGATCATAATAGCCTTTCAAGTAGATCACAACAATGATAATGGGAAGTCCCCATGTTATGTAGTAACGCATCTTTGCAGGGAATGAAAGTCCGTTTCCTGCATTTGCTTCGTGTATAAAATTATCCCAGCCCCAGCCATGCTTTGTTGTACAGAACAGGACATAGCACAGAGAGCCGAGTGGCAGAAGATTGCTGGAAACAAGGAAATCTTCCAGATCCATGATGTTCGTGCCCGGTCCGAGCGGCTGAAATCCGGAAAGGACATTAAAGCCGAGAATACACGGAAGAGAAAGCAGGATGATTGCGAATACATTACAAATGACGGCCTTCTTTCTGGAAAAGCCCCACAGATCAATGGCAAAGGAAATAATATTTTCAAATACCGCGATCACTGTAGAAAGTGCGGCAAAGGAAAGGAACAGGAAGAACAGTGTGCCCCAGATCCGTCCACCGGTCATCTGATTAAAAATGTTCGGGAGCGTAATGAAGATCAGGGATGACCCTGCATCCGGTTCGATACCGAAGGAGAAGCAGGCAGGAATGATGATAAGACCTGCCATCAGTGCAACAAAGGTATCCAAAAGTGTGATGCTGAGTGCTTCACCGGATAACGAACGTTCCTTATCCAGATAACTGCCAAAGATCGCCATGGCACCAATGCCGATGCTGAGGGTAAAAAATGCCTGGGACATGGCAGCAAAGATGACATTGCCGATGCCCTTTGCCTGCATGGCAGTAAAATCAGGTACAAGATAAAATCTGATACCGGTTCCGGAACCCGGCAGTAAGCAGGAGTGAACTGCAAGGACGAGGATCAGACCAAGCAGACAGATCATCATTACCTTTGTGATACGCTCCACACCGTTTTTCAGACCGAGGGAGCAGATGGCAAATGATAAGACAACTGCAATGATCATAAAAAGGATCATAGTGCCCGGAGAAGCCAGCATATTACTAAAGTAAGAGGAAACCTGCTCGGTTGTCATAGACTGACTTGTCAGGGAGCCTGTCAGATAACGGAAAAAGTAATACAGCATCCAGCCGGTTACCATGGTGTAATACATCATCAGTAGGTAGCAGCCGGCCATTCCGATATAGCCGTTGTAGTGCCAGCGCCGGCCCTTTGGCTCTAACTTGCGGAAGGAAGTGGCACAGCTTTTCTGGCTGCCTCTGCCGACTGCAAATTCGCAGACGATGATCGGATAGCCCAGAATCACTAAAAATACCAGATAAATTGCAATAAATGCAGCACCGCCGTACTGTCCGCACATATAAGGAAACTTCCACACATTTCCAAGTCCGACCGCACAGCCTGCGGATACAAGGATAAATCCCAGCCGGGATCCGAATTTTTCTCTTTCCATAACTTATAAATCCTCCTGGTGAAATAAAGCAGCGCCGGCATATCCGCATCGGAAATGCCCCATCAGCGCAACACTCCCTATTATAGCGAGAAATAAGTAAGAAGGCAATGAAAATAATCAGCGGAAAGAGAAGCGGAAATAATTAGCGGAAAGAGACGCCGGAAGAGCCGGGAAAAGTGTGCCCGGCATTGAAATATCAGGGGAAAGCAGATATAATGATAAATAGATGCAACACGGAAGAAATAAGTTGTAAATAATGCGCAGGAGGCATGGAAATGAAAATTGCATTTACAGATATGGAAGAAGAAATACTGCCGGCATTTAAAGGCGGCGAAAAGGAATACAGGGCGAAGCGCTACGGCGATGAAGCCTGCAAGATCATGAGTGGCAGACTGATCCCGGGTGCATCCATCGGTTATCATAAGCATACCGAAGATTATGAAGTGATCTTTATCACAGCAGGGGAAGGCAAGGTATTATATGACGAAGAAGAGATCCGCTTAAAAGCCGGTGACTGCCATTACTGCCCGCAGGGACATGCACATTCCCTGATCAATGACAGTGATGCAGACCTGACTTTTTATGCAGTCGTACCTGTCGCATGACCTGCCCGTTTTTTACAAAATAAATATGGCAGGATGTAGAGCAGAAGTATGCGGTAAATGATATAAAAAGAAGAAAAGAAGGAATAACGATGAAAGTTTTAATGGTAAACGGAAGTTCAAAGCCAAACGGCTGTACGGCAACAGCTTTGCAGGAGATCGCAAAGGTGTTGAGAGAAGAAGGAATCGACAGTGAGATCGTATGCTTAGGCGGAGGACCGCTGCGTGACTGTATCGGTTGTCTGGGCTGTACAAAGCTGGACGGACAGTGTGCATTTAACGATGATTGCATCAATGAAATTCTGGAAAAGGCAAAGACCTGTGACGGTTTTATTTTTGGTACGCCGGTTTATTATGCGCATCCGAGCGGCAGAGTGTTGTCTGCACTGGATCGGATGTTCTACGCAGGCAAAAAATATTTTATGCATAAGCCGGGCGCAGCAATCGCCTCTGCAAGAAGAGCCGGTACAACGGCTTCCATCGATGCACTGAATAAATATTTCACGATCGCGGAAATGCCGGTCGTATCTTCCTCTTACTGGAATATGGTACACGGCAATAAGCCGGAGGAAGTGCTGCAGGATGCGGAAGGTCTGCAGGTAATGCGTAATCTGGGCAGAAATATGGCATGGCTTTTGAAGTGCCTTGAGGCAGGCAGAAATACCGGTGTTGCTGTTCCGGTAAATGAATATGACAACAAAACGAACTTCATCAGATAGGGATAAAGAGACATGGCTATAGCTGAAAACGAACGGAATGCAGAACTGTTGCTTGAAAAAATATTTTACTATATGAATCGTCTTGTGGATGAAAGAGAATTTTCCACCACTATTCAGACGCTGACGGAAATGGGAAAAACGCTCGTCAATGCAGATCGTGCCTCCTTCTGGTTCTGGGATAAGAGAAAGGGAGAGCATTGGACGATCGTGGCACTGGATCATGCAAGGATCACAGTTCCTGAAGGACGGGGCATCGTAGGTGCCAGCATTACCACGGGTGAGACGATACTGATCGCAGATGCAGGCGCAGATCCCCGTTTTGACAGTTCTGTTGACAGAAGCGGCGGTTACGATACAAGATCAGTGCTCTGTATGCCGGTGACGGATTCCCGCGGGCGGGTGATCGGAGCCTATCAGGCGATCAATAAGTTAAACGGAGACGGAACTGTCGGCGTGTTTACGGAAGAGGATAAAAAGAGACGGGCACTGGCAGCCGTTTACTGCGGCAAGACGTTGGAATCGTATCTGCTCCTTTCCGAAAACCAGACTGATCTGACAACAAAGCTGCGGAACAGGAAGGGTTTTTATGAGTATTACAATAAAAGAGTATTGCCGTATCTGATCGCACATCCGGTATCGGTTGCGATGGGAGACATTGACTTCTTTGATATCACCAATCAGATTTACGGATCTGCAGGTGGTGATGAGGTCCTTCGGAGCATTGCGGATCTGATGCTGTATCATGTGGAAATTGATGATGAAGTGATCCGGTGGGAAAACGACCGGTTTGTGCTGTTATTATCAGGTAAGACCGCACAGAAGGCAAAACAGGAGATAGACGACTTAAGAAAGACAATTGAGGAAACTGTATTTGCACACAGAGGGCATGAGATCCATGTGACGATGTCATTTGGTATCTGTGAACTGGATTATGAAAAATCATCCGATGAGAATCTGGCATTTGTGGAGACTGCATTGCAGCGGGCAAAAGAAGCCGGACGCAACACAGTCTGTATTGCCGAAAAATAAAAAAGATAAGCTGTAGCCTGTTTACTGGGACAGAAGACCGGAATAATAGAGCGAGTCCTTTGCTTCAATCGCGATATGTTCGGTATTCTGTGCCAGTATTTTTTTATAAGCGGAAGGCGTATAGCCGATATATTTTTTGAAAAGCTTGTTAAAATAGCTGCTGGAATTAAAACCGACCTTCAGTGCAATATCTGAGATGGAAAGAGTGCTGCTATCCTGCGCAAGCAGATCAACCGCAGAATAAATCCTGTATTTCAGCAGGTAGTCAAACGGAGTCAGCTGCAGGCAGCGTTTAAAGCAACGACAGCATTCACTCTTACTGATATGGATACTGTCTGCAATATCCTGCAAGGTAATCGGTTCTTCGTAATGCTCCATAATATAGGTAATTGCGGCTTTGGTTCTGGATTCGTCCAGTACAACCTGCGGATCATAAGCCGGAATATGATCATGCGGCAGATCCTGGATATGGTTCAGGAGCAGAAGCCAGATCTGGATCAGATAGCTTTTGGTCAAAAGCTCATAGCCAAAAGATTTCTGCAGGTTGATCTTAATGATCTCACTTGTCAGCATAGAAATAGAGTGGTCATCCTCTTTTTTATCATTCATGACATAAGAACGCAGACCGGGCGTATTGGTGACCGGCAGAAGATATGCGGATGAAAAAACAGAATGTCCGTAACCAAATATATAATTGGGGCTGAATACGATCGAATGGAAGATACAATTCTGCTCATTATGCGGATGCACGGAATGCATCACATTGCGGTTGATAAAAAGTGTATCGCCAGGCGATAAGACATACATATTATCACCGACTGAAAATTCAGCGGCTCCTTCCTTTATTACGATCAGTTCTATCTCACTATGCCAGTGCCAGTGGATCAGATTCAGATACATCATGTTCAGATCAATACGGTATACCGCAACAGGGTAGTCAAGGCTGCCATGCTGTTTCATTTCATACAGATCTTCACGGACCTGTATTGTTCCTTGGTTGTTTTTTTCCATTTGTTTGCTCCCTAATACACTTTCATTCCTCTTCCTACTATGGTATCATAAAAAAATGTCAGGGTCAAAATGATGTTAAATTTCTTTACCATGGAAGGAGCTTTTTGATGAACAAAAGAATTGTTTCCATAATCAGCTTTATGTTAACCATAATGATGACAGTGAATGCTATAGCAGCAGTTCCAGTTTCGGGAGAAAACGGTCAAAATATGTTATACAGTGCTGTGAGTAACTCATATGGAGCGGATGCAGAAGCTGTTTCAGTGAGTGATGATTCATTAAGTGATAACACGATCAGCGGTGACTCGTTAAGCGATAATACGGTCAGTGGTGATTCCATCAGTGACAATACAATTAGTGATAATACAGTCAGCGGAGACTTGGTCAGTGATAATACAATCAGCCGGAACATGGCGGATGCAGGCGATGATCTGGCGGCAGAACAGGCGGCTGTTTTTTCCCTGCAGACTGCAACAACTGTGATGAAAGATATCGGACACACGGTAGCGGCGGTTTTTACAAAAAGTGTGAAAAAGCCTGCACAGGTTAAAAAGCTGACACTGAAAAATCCTGCAAAGGGAAAGCTGCGGATCCGTTATCAGAAGGTAACGGGGGCAAAAGGTTATGAGATCGTTTATGCGACAAATCGTTCATTTACGGCATCAAAGATCGTACTGGATGTGAAAAAGACGAAGACGGATATTACAGAGCTGCCACAGGGTAAAACGTATTATGTGAAAGTCCGTGCTTATAAAACGGATGAAAACGGGAAAAAGATCTACGGTAAATACAGTAGTAAAAAGAAGCTTACGATCAAAAGAGGCGTGGCGGAGATCGAGGCGAAAAAGGGAACTGCAAAGCTTGGCAGTGTAAAGCTGACAGATGCCTCTACGGTAAAAGCGGCTGCAAAGATAAAGAAAAGGGTAAAGAGCAGTGATGAATATTATTACTTGTTTGCGCTGGACTCTTACCAGAATAAAGTGAGCGGACTGAAACCGGTTGCAAAAGCCGCAAAGAAGAAAAGTGTGACCTTTACCTTACCGCTGCAGAAGGAGACAAAGAATTCCGTTTTACAGAAGAAGTTTGTGGTAGCGGTTAAAAAGGGCAGAAAATACATAATACTCAGTGATGCCATGTATATTACCAATCCGGAAAGGACTGCTTATTTTTCCTATCCTTTTCCAACAGCATCTTCTAAGAAGGGTCTGCAGATCAATGCGGATATGATGCCGGACGTAGAGGAGCTGGGCGTCAAAAATACAGCTTATAATATTATCCTGTCAGATATTATTGCAACTGCCGGACAGCACAATACACAGGAAGGAATTCCTTATGAATATAATGGAAAAACTTATTGGTTTTCCAGATCTGCAGTGCAGGGATATGACTCACTTTTCCTGAAAACAAGAGCGGAAAATATGGTTGTGACGGGTATTCTGCTTCTGGGCTACAGAAGTGATCTGACATATCTGATCGCACCAAAGGGCAGAAGTCAGGGCCATCAGTACTATATGTTTAACACAAAGTCAAAGAAAGCAAGACTGCAGCTGGAAGCAACTTGTAGTTTTCTGGCAGAACGCTACAGCGGAAATGCTTATGTGACCAACTGGGTGGTCGGTAATGAAGTAAATGCTTATCAGGACTGGAATTATGCAGGACTAAAAAATATACAGGAGTATGCCAGGGCTTACGCTGAAGAATACAGACTGGTTGCAACCTGCATGAAGAGCATGTATAAAAATACAAGAGTATATATTTCTCTGGATAATAACTGGACAAGAACGACAACAGGAGTATATGCGGGTAAAAAGTTCTTAAACCTGTTTGCACAGGAACTGGAAAAGGAAGGAAAAATAGGATTTCATATTGCTTACCATCCTTATTCCTATCCGCTTACAACGGCAGATTTCTGGAACGATACAAGCGGGCTGGCCGGAAAAGGATCAAAAGCTAAGGTTATAACGATGGCTAATCTTTCCGTTATGACAAATTATGTGAAGAAAACATATGGAGAAAACACGAGGATCCTGCTGTCGGAAACCGGATTTTCTTCCGGACAGTCGGAACAGATCCAGGCCGCGGCGATTGCTTATGCTTATTATATTGCAGAAAGCAATGATATGGTAGATGCACTGATCATTTCCCGCCATGTGGATAATGAGGTGGAGATCAGGCAGAATATCCGAACCGGTCTGTGGACAACCTATGGAGACAGTATTCACCCGAATGAATGGGCAGACCGAAAGAAGTATGCGTGGTATGTGTTTAAATATATGGACACGACAAAAAGCAGTGAATGGACGGATTTTGCATTGAATTATATCCGGGCAGAAAGCTGGGAAAGTCTGATAAAGGGATTTTCGCAAAGCCGTTTTCTGGCAATGCGGAATATGGCTTCGACAGAAGTTTTATGGCCGGAGAAGATCACGCCGAAATATGTGCAGCCGATCAGTCTGCAGGGATCTGAGAGTCAGACGATTTCATACAGAGGATCCGGACTGAATAAAAATGTTTCCTGGGGCTTTTCAAAAAATTACGATGTACCGGTCAGTTTCACAGTGCAGCCTTACTTTGTAACAAGGCTGCAGGTAACAGGCAGTACCAACAGACAGGTAACTGTCAAACTGCGGTTCTGCAGCGGTGAAAATGTACTGGAAGCAGAGAAGGTGATACAGGCAGAGGAATATGTCAATCTGGCGGTGAAGGTATCTGACTGGCAGTATGCGGGCAGGATCGATAAGATCGAAATTTATTTTCAGCCTGCAGGAGGTGCATTTGTGAGTGGCGCAAAGGCAAAACTGGATAGTAAAAGAACCGGAACCTATACAGGAGTCATTGAGTAGAATTTCGCAGAAAAATGCATATAGTAATGATAAAAAGCAGAGGGAAATATGGCGAATCAGAAGCTGGAGGATCAGCTTTCCCTTGCACTGGATACACCGGCGCAGATGCGGGAAAAGTCAGATAATCTGGATACCGGATATGCACCGTCGGAAAATACATGGGAACTGATCGTGAAATATAACGGCAATCTTGACAGGCTGACAGGCGGTATCCGGGTCGAACCGTTGATTGCAGGGTATGCGATCGTGACGATCCCCGAAAATCTGATCGGCGCTTTTTCCCGGATGGAAGAAATAGAATTTATTGAAAAACCAAAGAAGCTCTATCCGCAGGTAACTGCAGGACTTGGAGCTTCTTGTTTTTATCCTCTTTTGCAGCCTGTTTCTGGAAAGGCGTTATCCGGGCAGGGCGTGTATATGGCAATTTTGGATTCGGGCATTGATTATACAGATCCGATGTTCCGTTATGCGGACGGAACAACAAAGATTGCGTGGCTGTGGGATCAGGGAAAGCGGGCGGATGCGGAAAAAGGAGAAAAACCGCCGCAGGGCTTTTTTACAGGCGTGGAATACAGCAGAAAGATGCTCAATACAAATCTGCAAAAGAACAGTGAGCGGTTGACCACAGACGTGACAGGACATGGGACAAATGTAGCAAAAATCGCGGTGCAGGGAGCACCGGAAAGTGAACTGATCGTTGTGAAACTGGATACGGCGCGCGGCACATATCCGTCTACGGTGTCGCTGCTTCGTGCCTTTACGTATGTCGCAAAGAAGGCGCAGGCGGAAAATATGCCTGTGGCGATCAATTTAAGTTACGGTAACACCTATGGCGCACATGACGGATCATCCCTGCTGGAACGGTTTATCGACAATATCACAGAGGTCGGCAGAAATGTGATCTGTATCGGCGCCGGTAATGAAGGGGCTTCTGCCGGGCATTTTGCAGGAAAACTTTCCGAAAATGAAATACAGAGGATCTCATTTGCCATGGGGACATATGAACGAAGCTTTTCCTTGCAGCTCTGGAAATGGTATGCGGACCGGATGGATATTTCCATCCTGTCTCCGGCGGGAGAACAATATCTGATCCGGAATCAGAATGCAGGAGGGGAGGCACAGCAGGCTGTTATGGAACAGACCAAGCTTCTGATCTTCAGCGGCAGACCACAGCCTTATCGGAAGCGGGAAGAAGTTTATATAGATTTTATCCCGGTGGAAACGTATCTGAATACCGGGATCTGGACGATTGAGATCACACCGCGGCGTATTGCGAATGGAGAACTGCGTCTATATATGCCGTCTGCAGTGGTACGCTCTGAAAACACGCGGTTTCTTCTGCCGTCTCCCGCACAGACGTTGACAATCCCATCAACAGCGCAGAAGGTAATCACAGTAGGTGCTTATAATGCTTATGTCAGATCCTATGCGGCATTTTCCGGGAGAGGAGATGCAGGCAACGATCGGGCGGAAAACAATAAGCCGGATCTGGCCGCCCCCGGTGTCAATATCCGGATCGGAGAGGGCGAAGGCGGGGCGGTTGTGAGCGGGACTTCCTATGCAACGCCTTTTGTGACCGCTGCCGCTGCCCTTTTGATGGAATATGGGATTGTGCAGGGTAATGATCCTTTTTTGTATGGAGAAAAAGTCAAAGCTTATCTGCATGCGGGAGCCAGACAACTGCCCGGTTATGACATATGGCCCAATGACCAGGTGGGATGGGGTGCGTTATGTGTATCGGAAAGCCTGCCTGAGAAATAAGTAAATTAAAATGAACGTAAAATCGTAAATGTTGTTGATATGACAATGACATCCTTGGTGATAACTGCATGGGGATAGAGCGTGGAGTCCCAAAGACAGATGTTCTTGGTGTTATGACAGATTTTACCCACAGAGGGAAGAAGTGTAAGACCGATGACATAGGATACCGATTATATGTGTGGCTGTGGTGCAGACCATATAAGCTGCGTATATTTTTAAAGAAGATCAGAATGAGATTACAATCTGTTTTGAGAAAAAAGAGAGAAAAATGAATCGAAGTTGGTGTGATTATCAATGGAGAGGACAATATAGAGATCGTATGGCAACAGCAGGTTGCTTTTGCACTGGTATTTTCAATCACACATCGTTGTGTGAATTTCATCAAGGCAAGCTGTTACTCCATTTAACGATACCTTTTGAAGAAAAGCCAAAGACCAACTTACCGAGCGACAATCTCAAGTACTACCGTCAGCGAAAACAGATGACAACAAGACAGTTGGCGGAAAAGCTGGATATTGTACCATCAACTGTTGTGATGTATGAAAATGGAAAACACCCTATTCCTTATGATGTAGCTATTAAGCTGGCAGATGTTTTGGAAATCGAAGCGTCCTTACTCTATGATGATTTCTCCCATTTCCTTTCTGTACCCTATACCGAAGCGCTAAAGAGCGTTAGAACGGCTCTGGGGCTGTCACAGAAGGCTTTTGCAGAACGGATAGGGATTGTACCAAGCTACTACTATAAAATCGAAGAAGGCAATCGCAGACCGTCACGAAAGGTTTATCAGAAGATATATGCTACGCTTGAAACGACCAGTCTACAAACTTCACTTTTAGGGGAGCATCCATTACAATGAAAGTGAAAGAAAAAATGATTGGAGGAGTTGCTATGACACAGAATTTGACTTATACTCGTTGCGGTGATTATCTTATCCCTAATATTCAGTTGAGCAACACAAGTGATAAACCGCTTGGAAAATATGGCAGGATGCGCAGGGCGTTTCTTGCGGAAAACAATCCAATACTCTTGGATGACATGATTCTGACGGAAACCTTATTCCCGCACTTGTGGGAAATCGACGAAACTGCTCGTTGTAGAGTGGAACAGATAATGGCTGAACTTCTGGAGAAAAATCCGGCTCCAGACATGATGACTCAACAGCTTGCATGGGCACAGCACATGAATAGCCTGAAAGCGCAGGCAGAGGAAATGGTTAATGCAGAACTGATTTTCTGCTAATAGAAATAAAGTTTTTACTTAGGGCTGACTGTAACAGGTCAGCCTTATTTCTTTGATGGGATAATTCTTGAATTGTATTTATGACAATTCAAGAACTGTCATAAGCACAATGTAACAATACTGATTATAGTGATACTGATCCGTTCCTTTCTCTTCCTATCCGGAATGGAAAAGAAATGATAAGATGTTATATAACTGATGATGAGGCAGTGGTATGCCTTTATTGCAGAATATCTTTTTCACTATCTCATATAGAAATGTGATCGATGAGCATAAAAAATTAATAATTTTGTGATTGTAATTTATATGGATTTCGCATATAATAAAAGCGTGATTATAAAGCATAAGACTCCAATAAAAATGTGAGGAGTGATTCTATGGAACGATTTATCTTAAAAAAGTTGCTGGATTGGAAGGATTCTCCCTACCGCAAGCCTTTAATCT
>ERZ780144.1044-NODE-1044-length-32830-cov-4.271884_pt1 | contig 32830 bp, 24 predicted proteins | sample MGYA00511380_ERZ780144 | MGnify/ENA primary metagenome ERZ780144 (study PRJEB29588, sample SAMEA1965858) | human gut metagenome | biome: human gut; feature: human-associated habitat; material: faeces | place: Denmark | collected 2008/2010 ... | reverse complement strand
GAGCAGCGTCTCGCCCAGAATCGGAGCCAGCACCATCAGGAACGAGAATTGCGCCACGGCGGCTTTTTTGTTGCCCAGCAAGAGGCCCGTGGCGATGGTCGTGCCCGAACGCGAAAGGCCCGGCATGGCGGCGCAGGCCTGCGCAAGGCCGATGATGAAGGCGTCGCGGTAGGAGATGGTCTCCTTCTGGCGGGGTTTGGCGTAATAGGCGAAAGCCAGCAGTGCGGCCGTCAGCAGCAGCATGGCGCCCACGATCACGAGGATGTAGGGGGCGTCGAGCAGGGCGTTGATCCGCTCCTTGAACAGGAAGCCGACGAAGCCGATGGGAATCATCGAGAGCACGAGTTTGAGCACGTAGGCCTGCTCGGCGTTGAAACGGCGCGAGAAGAGACCCTTCAGAAGACGCCACACCTCGCTCCAGAGTACGACGATGGTGCTCAGGACGGTGGCGGCGTGGAGCGCCACGTCGAAGGTGAGATTCTCTTCGAGCTCGACGCCCAGCAGCTCTTTGGCGATCTGGAGGTGGCCGCTGCTCGAAACGGGCAGAAATTCGGTGATGCCCTGCACGATGCCGAGCAGGATGGCTTGTAGAGTGTCCATTTACGGATAAGCGGGGTTATGAGTCGTCGCGGCGATGCCGGACCTTGGGTTGCGTGAATTATTTGTATCTTTTCAGGATGGCGTAGATTTCGATCACGAATCCGCCGATCACCAGAATCGGGGCCAGCGTGATGCGGCGCCATGAGAACATCGCGTAGTTGAACTGGTCGGGCGAATCGCTGCCGCCGCCGGCCATCAGCACGAAGCCCAGCAGGATCACGGCGAAGCCGATCGCCAGCAGGACGTAGTTGCGGCGGGTAAGCGGCATTTTGGGGTTTTCCTGCTCCGCAGGGGTGTTCTTATTCGCTTTTTTCATTTAATAAAGGTATATCTTGTTCGACTTCATGTTGACGAATTTGTTGAGGGCCGCGACGGTGAAGAGTCCCGATATGACGACGCCGCCCGCAATCATCGCGCCGAGGATAATGGCGATTTTGCCGCTCTCGGCGATGGTCGTCAGTTCGGGGACCGCTTCGTTGAGTCCGAAGACCGAAAGCCCGAACAGCAGCGAGGCCCCCAGTCCGGCCAGTATGCCCTGCGTGATGCTGCTGCCGAGGAAGGGCTTCATGATGAACCACTTGGTAGCTCCGACGAGCTTCATCGTATTGATCAGGTAGCGTTTCGAGAAGATCGCCAGCCGGATGGTGTTGCTCAGCAGGATCAGCGAGATGATCAGCAGCGCGCCGCCGAAAAGCAGCAGGACGAGCCGGATTTTGCCCACCGTGGCGTGCAGCCGCTCGGCCATCAGCGCGGGATAGCTGACCCGCTCGACGCCCGCGATTCCGGAGACGGAGGCGATGAAGCCGTCGAGAAGCTCCTTGTCGGCCGATTCGGCCGTGAGGGTCAGCTCGAACGAGTCGAGCAGCGGATTTTCGCCCAGAATCTCCTCGAATTCGCTTTCGAACATTTTGCGGAATTCGACGTCGTCGGCCTTATCCTCCTTCGAGACATAGGCGACGGTCGCGACCAGCTCCTCGGCGGTGAGCCGTTTGTTGATCGTTTCGCGCTGTTGGTCCGAGATGCCGTTTTGCAGTTCGACGGTGACGGCGATGCTCTCCTGCAGGGTCTGGGCGACCTTCATCGCGGCGACCATCAGGTAGCCTACCGACCCCAGCAGGAACAGTACGAGCATGATGCTGACGGTCGATACGATGTAGGAGTTGCGGACTTTTCGTTTAAGTCTCTTGTCGTCTTTCATAGTCTTATGCCTTTTTCTTGCGGAAACAGTATATCAGTGCCGCGGCGGCGCCGAGCAGGATCAGGAGCGACGAGACGAGCGTCACGGCCTCGGCCGCGGCCCAGCCCGGAGCGCGGAACCGCCACTCGACGGTGTGCCGGCCGGCGGGCAGTTTCATGGCGCGCAGGATGTAGTCGGCCCGGAAGCCGGGCATCGCCTCGCCGTCGACGTAGGCCGTCCAGCCGTGGTCGTAGAATATCTCCGAGAATACGACGACCGACTCTTCGGGGGCCGTGTATTCGTATTTCTGGTAGTTGGGACGGTACTCCGTGAGCGCGATGCCGCGCACGAGCGTCGTATCCGCCTGTCCGCCCGCCTGCCACTCCTCGGCGAACGCCTTGTCGGCGGGGGCGGCGACGGCCGTCGTTTTCAGATCGACGCTGCCCAAGAGGTCGATCTCCTGCTGCGGGGTGTCGGCTGCGACGATCCCCTCGACGAACCACGCCGGACCGTTGGCCGTCGCGCGGCGCACGGCCTGCGGCTGGCCGTCGTCGCCGGGGACGATCAGGTAGCGGGTGTTGAGCATGTCGAGCACCGCGTCGTTGCGGTAGCTCAGGTAGCGGTCGATCAGGTCCTGATAGCGGGCCAGCTTGGCCCCGTGGTAGCCGCCGACCGAACGGTGGAAATAGGAGGTCGTGGCGTCCTGAAACGGGCTGACCGTGAGGTTGAGGACGCGGAAACCCGGATCCTTGTCGGCCAAGATCGCCTTGTCGGCGGCCGTGGCCGTGATCTGCCGGCGGCGCGCCGAAATGAAGTCGTCGTGCGAGAGGAACCGCAGGTCCACGGGAACGAGGTCGAGCAGCATCACTGCGCCGAGCAGCGCCGTGAGTGCGTATTTGTTGATTCTGCGCAGGGCGAACAGCGCCACGCCGCCCGCGGCGAGCAGGATCATCAGCAGCGAACGCCATGCGTCGGCCTGCATCATCGAAGCGCGTTCGGCGGCCATGGCGTCGGCCGTGGCGATGCCCATTTCGGCGTCCATGCCCCGGTCGAGGTACTCCTGCATGTTGTTGGCTTTGAGTATCTGGTGGAACTGTTCGGTCATCATCGCCGCGCTCTCTTCGCGTCCGAAGTCGAAGAGCGAGCCGCCCGCGACGGCCAGCAGCAGGCAGAGGCCTCCCGTGACGCCCGCGGCCCAGCCGAGGGCCTTGAAGAGCCGCCGGCGCGGAATTTCGTCGCGCCAGAGCCGCATCAGCGCCAGTGCGCCGAGCAGGGGAACCGTCCACTGCACGACGACGAGGGCCATCGAGACGGTGCGGAATTTATTGTAGCCGGGGAGCCAGTCGAAGGCCAGCTCGGTGAACCACATCAGGTTGCGGCCCCATGCCAGCAGGAGCGTCAGCGCCGAGACCGCTACGATCCACCACTTGTTGCGGCCCCGGACCAGCGCGACGCCCAGTGCGGCGAGGAAGATCGCCGCGGCGCCGAGGTAGGTCGGACCGCCGGTATAGGGCTGCGTTCCCCAGTAGGCGGGCAGCTGCTGCGCGGCGCCCCGCAGTCCGTAGTCGTTGAGCACGGCGGCCACTTCGCCGTCGGGGGCGAAGACCGTGCCCGATTCGCGGCCCATGAAGTCGGGAACCAGCAGGTTGAGACTCTCCGTGCGGCCGTAGCTCCACGCCGTGGCGTAGTCGAGGGCCAGTCCGTTTTTGGACGTCTCGGCGGTCGAAGCCAGCTCGGAGCCGCCGCGCATGGTCTCCTTGGAGTGTTTGGCCGTGTACCAGAGGGGCGAGAAGTTCGAGCCGACGGCCAGCAGGCCCGCGGCGGCGAGCACGGCGGTGCGGAGCGCGAAATTCCGGAAATGCTTCTCCCGGAAGGCCGTGACGCCTTCGCTGATCCAGAAGGCGGCCATCGCCAGCAGGAAATAGTAGGTGATCTGCGGGTGGTTGGCGCCGATTTCGAGCGACGCCGTGAGCGCCGTGAGCGCGCCTCCGGCCCACATGTTGCCCCGCAGGGTCATCCACGCGCCGCCCATCATCAGCGGGGCGTAGACCAGCGCCCACATCTTGGTGATGTGGCCTGCGCCGATGATGAGCAGGAAATAGGTCGAAAGTCCGTAGGCCAGCGACGCGACGACGCCCACCCACGGATTGACGCCGAAGATCAGCAGCATGAGCCACATGGCCGTCATGGCGAAAAAGAGGAAGGCGGCGGGGGTGTCGATGATCTTGACGACCCGGCCGAGGGTGTTCTTGACGAGCTGCGCCGGGTAGGCCACGTTGATCAGGTAGGCGGGCATGCCGCCGAACATGCGGCCCGTCCACTGGGGATCTTCGCCCGTGGATTCGCGCATGTCGTTGATATCCTTGGCCATGCCGTCGTACTGCATGACGTCGTGCTGGGGCAGCACCTCGCCGCGGAACTGCGGGGCGAAGTAGACTGCGCTCACCACGAAGAAGAGCGCGAGGGCCGCCGCGGCCGGCAGCAGCCGGCGTATGATCGTTTTCGAAGATTCCATATTTCAAGTCGTTATCCGGTGGCCGGAGACCGTGCAGGCTCAGGGCGGAAGCCGGGCGCGGTCCGCATTCCGCCGGGGCGCACGCTGTCTGAGTGAACGTATTAAGCTTCGCAAAGGTACGAAAAAACATTTACTTGACGAGCGGCGATTGCGAAAAATCACTATCTTTGCCAAAGATATGCGGCGACCCGGTGTGCGGAGGATTTCCCGAATCGGACTTCGCTCCGGGCCGTGTTGCGTCCGTTGCCGCGAACAGAATAGGCTTTATGATTACACTCGATACGATCCGCAAACCCGTGACTGCGGAACTGGAGGCGTTCGACGAATTCGTCGAACGTCAGTTTACGGCCGAGGGGGAACTGCTCTCCGACATGCTGCGCTACGCCCTGTCGTCGCGCGGCAAAGGCATCCGGCCGCTGCTGGTGCTGTTGTCGGCCGCGATGAATTCGCCGGTGGCGGAAGCGGCCAAGGGGCGCCGGGTCCATCTGGCCGCCATGCTCGTGGAGATGATTCACGTGGCGTCGCTGATTCACGACGACGTGATCGACGAAGCCGACATGCGTCGCGGCAAGCCGTCGGCCAATGCGCGCTGGCAGTCGCACAAGGCGGTGATTCTGGGCGACTACATTCTGGCCCGCAACCTGAGCATCGGTCTTGGGAGCGGCCAGTTCGATCTGGTGACGCACGTCTGCGGGTCGATGGCGGCGCTCTGCGAGGGCGAGGTGCTGCAAAGCGAGTGCGCCGAGAAGCACACCATGACGCGGCAGGCGTACCTCGACATCATCTATAAGAAGACGGCGTGCCTGATCGGCGTCAGCGCTTCGGCCGGGGCGATGGCCGTGGGCGCTTCGCCGCAGAAGGTGGCCCTGATGCGCCGCTTCGGCGAGGCCGTGGGCATGGCATTCCAGATACAGGACGACATTCTCGACTACACGCGCACGGCGCAGACGGGGAAGCCCGCGAACAACGACCTGCGCGAGGGCAAGATCACCCTGCCGCTGCTGGCCGTGCTGGACAAGGTGCCGGCCGAACGCCGCACGGAGCTGCTGGGGCGGCTGGCGTGCTGCCACGACGACGAGGAGTCGGTGGAATACCTGCAGCGTACGGTCGAGAACGAAGGCGGACTGACCTTCGCCGCCGAGGTGATGCGCAGCTATATCGCGCGGGCCGTGGAGATGCTCTCGGAATACGAGGCGTCGGATTACCGTACGGCGCTGGCGAACCTCTGCGCCTACATCGCCGAACGGGACCGGTAAACGGGAAAACTCATTAACCTAAATTTCATAAAACTCAATGGAGACGAAAAAACAAAATTACACTTTGCCGATCATTGTGATGATCTTCCTCTTCGGTATGATCTCATTCGTGACGAATCTGGCATCACCTATGGGTGACATTCTGAAGTACCAGTTCAATGTGCCCAACTGGATGGGAACGCTGGGCGTGTTCGCGAACTTCATCGCTTATGCGATCATGGGGTATCCTGCCGGCAACATGCTGCAGAAGTACGGCTACAAGAAAACCGCACTGGTCGCTATCGCCGTCGGCTTTACCGGCGTCGGCATCCAGACGCTCTCCGGCTCGGTCGAGAGCTTCGGCGTCTATCTGCTCGGCGCCTTCATCGCAGGTTTCTCCATGTGTTTGCTCAACACCGTCGTGAACCCGATGCTCAACAAGCTCGGCGGAGGCGGAAACAAAGGCAATCAGCTCATTCAGGCGGGCGGCTCGTTCAACTCGCTCTGCGGCACGGCGGTCATCATCCTGACCGGCCTGCTGATTCCGGAGGGTATCAAGAATGCGCAGATCAGCAACGTATTCCCGCTGATGTACGGCGCATTGGCCATTTTCGCATTCGCATTCATCGTGATCGCGCTGACGAATATTCCGGAGACCCAGAAGACGGAGGGCAAGAAAGTCGCCGAGACGTCGAAATACAGCCCGCTCTCGTTCCGTCACTTCATTCTCGGTTCCGTGGCGATTTTCGTCTATGTGGGTGTCGAAGTCGGCGTTCCCAACGTGCTGCAGAAGTGGCTGCAGAATCCTGAGCTGAATGTGCTGGGCAGCGGCGTGAACGTCGAGGCTATCGCAGGTTCGGTCGCCGCCACGTATTGGCTGCTGATGCTGGTCGGCCGGCTTCTGGGTGCAATGATCGGCAGCAAGGTGTCGGCGAAAAGCATGCTGATGGTCGTATCTTCGGCCGGCCTGCTGCTGACGCTGGGCGCCATGTTCGCGCCGAACGTGCCGGTCAACCTGCCGGTTTTCAACGGCGCGGAGGGCTTCGGACTGGTCAACGTGCCGGTGAGTGCCGCGCTGCTGGTGCTCGTCGGTCTCTGTACTTCGGTCATGTGGGGAGGCATCTTCAACTTGGCGGTCGAGGGATTGGGTAAATATACGGAAAAGGCTTCCGGTATTTTCATGGCGCTGGTCTGCGGCGGCGGTATCCTTCCCCTGCTGCAAAACGGCATCGTCGATTTGACGGGCGGCGTAGGCTACCTGACGAGCTATTGGGTGATCGTAGCCGGTCTGGCCTATATGCTCTACTATGCGCTTATCGGTTCGAAGAACGTCAACAAGGATATTCCGGTGGACTGATGCTCCGGTCGGAAAACGAAAAATCCCGGCGCCGAGTTTGCGGCGCCGGGATTTTTTTTGCTGTAGCCGGGGAGGGGCGGCGGCTGTTTGCCGGGGACGGGGGCTTGCAGAGGAAGGGAATGCTTAATCCGGCCGGCGGAATGGCGCGCCGGGATGGGCCGGAGCCGGGGCCGGGAGCGGAGAAGGGGCAGGACAGGAGCAGGAATGCGGATGCGGAGAGCCGCCGCAGGCGGCGAGATGCTGGCGGCGGGGAGGTCGGGCAGGAAACTGAATGGCGGGCCGGAATAAGAAGCGGAGGACGGGGCGGGCTGAAAGGGACGGGCGGCGGCTTCGGATGGAAGAGACGGCGGATAAGAGAAAAGGCAGCCCGAACTGAAAGACGGCGGCTATGAATATGAATAAGAAACAAGTGATGCGCTGGTGGGCGTCGGACTGTGAGCCTGAGAGGGACGGACTGCGGGACGGAATGGAAAGAACAGCCGGTTGAAGAGAAGGGACGAAGCGAAGGGGCGGAATGAAAACGGAACGGGGTGCAGGGTGCAATAAAAAACAGGGAAGCCGGAGCTTCCCTGTTTTTCTTGCTGACCGTCCGGATTATTTCTTGTCCGCGCTGGTCATGCGCTTCTCCTTGATGCGGGCCTTCTTGCCGGTCAGATCGCGCAGGTAGTAGATACGTGCGCGGCGTACTACGCCGACCTTGTTGACCTCGATCTTGTCGATGTGGGGCGAGTAGAGGGGGAAGATACGCTCCACGCCCACGCCGCCCGAAATCTTGCGGATGGTGAACATCTTGGTCTTGCCCGAACCCTTGATCTGGATAACTACGCCGCGGAAACTCTGCACGCGCTCCTTGCTACCCTCGACGATTTTGTAGGATACGGTGATCGTGTCACCGGCCTTGAACGACGGAACATCGGCATCCGTCTTTGCCCACATCTGCTCGTTTACGAGCTTGATGATTGCGTCTTTGTTCATTGTTGCAACAATTATTGTGTTTCGCACCCAACATTCCCGCTGTGCCCGACTTACCATACGGATACCCTGATCCGTAATCCCGCGTCCGCGGCTTCGGACCGCCTGAGCCGTCCCCGCCGTCTTCCGCAACCGCGCGGCACCCAATGAAAGAGGTTGATATACGCCCTGAAAGGGAGTGCAAATATACGAAGTTTTTTTCATTCGGCGCAAACGGGGTGTAAAAATATCGTTTCGGGGCGCGATTTATCGTTGTCTTTACGGAAAACGGGGGCGGTTCGGGCGGAACGGGGGGGGGCGGAGCGGGAGACGGCTTTGGTAAAGCGGAAGGCGGCTTGGATACAACGGGGCCGGCTTGGACATAACCGAGTCGGCTTGGGCAAAAGGAGAGCCGGTTTTGGTAAACAAGGGGCGGCATGCACAACGGGAGGGGCGCTACGGACGCAACGGGATGGCATGGACACAACGGGACGGCATGGACAACAAGGTGCGCCATGGACAAAACAAGGTGCGCCACGGACAAAATCGGAAACAAATTTTCGTTTTGTCGCCCGCCTTTCACTATCTTTGCGGGGAGACAGACGCCGGACCGGCAGGTCGAATGCCGGGAAAATTTTGTGCGGATACGCATTTGAGAACGGTTTGTGCTGTCTTTGCGATAAATTTGAGACTATGAAGGAAGAGAGACTGATACTTGTCACCAACGACGACGGATACGATTCGAAAGGACTTGCGGCGGCCGTGGAGGTCGCGCGCGGCTTCGGTCGCGTGGTCGTGGTGGCGCCCGAAACGACGCAGAGCGGCATGAGCCAAGCCATCACGATGTACAACCCGCTGTACCTGCGCTGCGTGCGGAAGGAAGAGGGGCTGGAGGTGTACGCCTTTTCCGGCACGCCGGTGGACTGCGTGAAGATGGCGTTCGATTACCTGCTGCGCGAAGAGCGCGTCGATCTGGTGATTTCGGGCATTAACCACGGCTCCAACTCCGCCGTGAACGTGCTTTATTCGGGGACGATGGGCGCGGCGATCGAAGGCAGCTTCTACGGCTGTCCCGCCGTCGGGCTGTCGCTCGACGATCACGGCGAGGACGCCGATTTCGAGGCGGCGGTGGCGTACGGCAGGCGGATCGTGGGCAGCGTGCTCGAAAACAGGATCGAGCTGCCGCTCTGCCTGAACGTGAACGTTCCGGTCGGCAGGCCCGACGAGCTGCGCGGCATCCGTCTTTGCCGCCAGAACCGTGGCTTCTGGCGCGAGGAGTTCTACCGCCACGAGGATCCCCGCGGCAGGGAGTATTTCTGGCTTACGGGAGCCTTCGTCAACGAGGAGCCGGAGGCGCAGGACACCGACGAATGGGCCTTGTCGCACGGTTACGTCTCGGTGGTGCCCGTGCAGGTGGACCTGACGGATTACCGTCAGCTCGGAGCGCTTGCCGAAGTGCTGAAATAATCGTATATTTGCAGTAAAGTAAATAGTCAGGCCTATGCTGATCAAAATCCTGCTCGTCATTTCGATCATCGTCCAGACCCTCGCCACGGCTTACGCCCTGCGGCTGGTACGCGCCACCAAGTACAACTCGGTGTGGATTCTCTTCATCGTGGGCTTCTCGCTGCTCTCCGTCGAGCGGTTCGTGCAGCTGCTGATGGCCGGCGGGCACTACGTGCCGCGCTGGTGGTTCGGCTATCTGGGGATCGTGGTCTCGGTATGTCTGTCGATCGGCGTCATGTACGCCCACAAGCTGTTCAAATACATCGACCGCCTGAACCGGCAGCGGCAGCTGCTCAACAAACGCATCCTTACGGCCGTGCTCCGCACCGAGGAGAAGGCCCGGTCGCGCTTCTCGAAGGAGCTGCACGACGGACTCGGCCCGCTGCTGTCGTCGGCCCGGATGTCGCTCTCGGCGCTTTCGCGCGAGGAGCGCTCTGCGGACCAGCGCGAGATCATCGACAATACGACCTATGTGATCGACGAGGCGATCCGTTCGCTGCGCGAGATATCGAACAACCTCTCGCCGCATGTACTCAACGATTTCGGACTGGCGCGCGGCGTGCAGAACTTCATCGACAAGAGCGCGGCGATGCACGACGCGAAGATACGCTTCACGACGAACCTCCGCACGGAGCGTTACGATACGGATATAGAGGTGATCCTCTACCGCGTGATCTGCGAGCTGATAAACAACTCGCTCAAGCACGCCGCCTGCACGTCGATCAACCTGTCGCTGTCGCAGAACGGCTCGGAGCTGGCTCTCGACTATACGGACGACGGGCGCGGGTTCAATCCGCAGGCGATGATGGACTGCGGCATGGGGCTTTCGAACATCTCGTCGCGCATCAATTCGCTGGGCGGGACCTTCGACATTTCGAGCGCCAAGGGCAAAGGCATGCGCGCCGCGATCCGGGTCAATACGCAGCAGGAGCCGGCGACCCCGAAGCGCAAACGCCGTAACCGGTAGAATCATGGAACGCAAAATAGTACTCGTAGACGATCATTCGCTCTTCCGCAACGGACTGCGGGGGCTGCTCGAACGCTGCGCCGGGTGCCGCGTCGTGGGCGAAGCCGCCAGCGGCGAGGAGTTTCTCGCGATGCTGCCCGGACTGGAGACCGACGTGGTCTTCATGGATTTCGCCATGCCGGGACTCGACGGGGCGCAGACCACCGAACGGGCGCTGGCCCGGCGGCCCGACCTGCGGATCATCACCCTCTCGATGTTCGGCGAGGAGAGCTATTATTCGCGCATGGTGCAGGCCGGGGCGCGGGGATTTCTGCTGAAGGATTCCGATATCGGCGACGTGATCGAGGCCATCGACGCGGTGATGTCGGGCGGGAGCTATTTCAGTCCCCAGCTGCTTTCGTCGCTTACGGGGCGGATGCGTACGCGCGACGACGTGCCCGACGAGCAGCTTTCGGTCCGCGAACGCGAGATTCTGGTGGCCGTGTGCCGCGGACTGTCGAATCAGGAGATCGCCGACGAACTGTTTATTTCGAAGCGCACGGTGGACAAGCACCGGGCCAACATTCTCGAAAAGACCGGCTGCAAGAACACCGCCAGTCTGGTCGTTTACGCCATCCGCAACGGAATCGTCGAAATCTGACCTCCTGAAATCCTGATGTCGGCAAAAATCGTCCGGCCGCATGCGTCTGTATTCGCGTGCGGCGTATTGGTATGCGCTGTTGGCTGCAGCGCGTTTACAGCAGCGGCGAGAAGACCCGCATGAGCGATTCGGCGACGCGGCGGCTCCGGGGGCGGCGGAACCATTCGGCCGGGGTGAGCGGATGGCTGCGCGACTGGTCCTCTTCGAAGACGGAGGCCATGCGCGCCGTGAACTCCCCGTCGTAGACGAAGGCGTTGACCTCGAAGTTGTGTTCGAAACTGCGGAAGTCCATGTTCGCGGAGCCGATGACCGAGAGCATGTCGTCGATGATGAGCAGTTTGGAGTGCAGGAATCCCGGCATGTAGAAGAGTATCTTTACGCCGGCCTTCATCATGTCGTCGAGGTAGGAGTGCGTCGCCAGATCCACGACCTTCGAATCGGAGCGTGCGGGGAGCATCAGCCGCACGTCGATGCCCGCCAGCGCGGCCTCCTGCAGCGCCGAGTTGAGGACGTCGGACGGAAGGTAGTAGGGGGTTTGGATCCAAACCCGCCGCCGGGCGCGGGCGATGGCGTAGCTGTCGGCCTGCAGCAGCGTCCGCCATTTGCCGAAGGGGCCGCTGGAGACGATCTGCATGATATTGTCGGTGAAACGCGCCGCGGGGGGATAGTATTCCGCCGCGGCGATCTGCTGTTTGGTGGTCGCCGACCAGTCGCTCAGGAACGACGCCTGAAGGCCCGCGGCGCCGCTGCCCTCGATCCGGAAATGGGTGTCGCGCCATGTGCCCCACCGGGTGCCGCGGACGTAGCGGTCGGCGATGTTCATGCCGCCGAGGAAGCCCACGCAGCCGTCGATGACGGCGATCTTGCGGTGGTTGCGGTAGTTGACCTTGCTGGTGAAGAGCGGGAATTTGACGTGCAGGAAGGCGTAGACCTCGATGCCTTCGCTGCGCATGCTGCGGAAAAAGGATTTTTTGGCCCCGCTGCTGCCCACGTCGTCGTAGAGGATGCGCACCTCGACCCCTTCGCGGGCCTTTGCGATCAGCGCGTCGCGCAGGCGGCGGCCCGTTTCGTCGTCGTTGAGGATGTAGTACTGGATGTGGATGTGGTGCTTTGCGCAGGCGATTTCGGTCAGCAGGGCCTCCATCTTCGACCGCCCGTCGGTGTAGGTGGTGATCCGGCTGCCGTAGAGCGGAATCGAGTGGCTCGTGTTGGTCAGCAGGGCGGCCAGCGGGCGGTACTCTTCGGGCAGGCCGGGACCGTCGGTGTGCTCGGCCTCTTCGAGCTGCATGGTGATGCGCTTGCGCGTCCGGCGCGAGATGATGCGCTGTTTGGAGAGGTTCTGGCCGAAGAAAAAATAGAAGATCAGCCCCACGACGGGGGCCAGCACCAGCACGATGATCCACGGCAGCGTCTTCAGCGGATTGCGGTTGTCGGTAATGACGACCAGAATGATGCCGAGGATGGTGACCGAATAGATAATCAGAAAAATGTATGTCAGAATTTGCTGCATACGGGTTTCTTCATCGGTGCGGAGGACCGCCGGGCGGGGTTACTGCCGGGGCTGCTCCGGAAATTTCAGCAGGTAGAGCAGGTGCTCCACGCCGCGCACGTAGTTGCGCTTGTGGTTTTTGGGCGAGTAGACGTAGCAGTCGATGGTGAAGACGCGGCCGGTGGCCGTATCGACGGTCGTGTAGCTGACGAACGGGCCGCCCATGAAGTCGCCGTGGACATCCCAGAAACCGCGCAGCTCGCACCACAGGCGCCCTTCCAAGCGGAACATCCGGTAGTCGGGTTCGAACGCTTCGGAGGTGGTCATGTACGAACCGTCGGCGGGGCCGGGAATGCGGGCGGCGAATTTGTTGCGGGCCGCGAGCAGGGCGCCCGGCGAGAGCGACTCCTTGCCCTGATAGGGGTAGGAGTAGATGAAGAAACCCTGACTGGCCGTGGGGTATTCGTAGCGCGCCCAGAGGAAATCCTTCTCGTCGGCGGCCAGCACGTAGCCTTTCGGGACGGTCATGTCGACCCCGAACGTGCTCTTTATCGCTTTGGCGACGCGCTGTTCGGAGAAGGCTTCGGCGAATTTGACCGCCCGGTCGCGCTCGGCCTTTTCGAGCACCTGCACCAGACTTTCGCGGTGCTCGGAGAGGTAGTCGGTGAGCGCCTTGTCGTCGGGACCCTGCAGGGTCAGCACGATCTGCGGTTCGGCCGTCACGTCGTATTGGACGGCGATGTTGGTCGCGGCGAGCGAGGGGTCTTCGACGATCTTGAGGATGTTGCGGTGGTCGGCGACCATGCCTGAAAATCCCCGTTCGGTGACGCGGAGCACGTCGAACAGCGGCTCGGTCTGGTTGAGGTAGGGAACCGGAGCCGTGAGTATCGAGCGCAGCGTGTCGCCCAGCTCGCCCGTCCACTCCTGCTGGGGGCAGACGACGATCAGCTCGTAGGGGGAGCCTTGAGCGGTTTTGAGCCGCGATTTGGTCAGCGAATGGAATGCGTCGCAGGCCGTCATCGCTGCGAAAAGGGCCGCGGCCGCGGCAATGCGGAAAAACGTTTTCATAGCCGGTCGTAAGTTGATTCTACACACAAATATAGCTAATTTTTCGGAAAAGCGCGGATTTTCACTATTTTTGCAGGATGATAAATTCCCCGCCCGGACCGGCACGGACGAAACGGTTCGCCGCTGTCGCGGTCTGCGCGGGCTTGGTCCGGAATAGGAAACCATGCGTTTAAAACCACCGAAAATAATCCGCCGGCTGATGCCGGACCTGATCTGGGAGATCGACGACCCGGAGGGCGTGTTCCTCACGTTCGACGACGGACCGACTCCCGGCATTACCGAGTGGATTCTCGCCACACTGGACAAGTACGATGCCAAAGCGACGTTTTTCGTGTTGGGAAAAAACGTCGAGATGTATCCCGACCTGTTCAGGCGCATCGTCGATGCGGGACACAAGGTGGGCAACCACACCTATTCGCACCAGAAGGGGTGGGGCATGAGTCTCGAACGCTATACGGAGGATGTGGATTTTGCCAACGACCTGATTCATAGCGAACTGTTCCGGCCGCCCTATGCGCGGATCACGCCGGCGCAGGCGCGGTTTCTGGGGCAGCGTTACAAGCTGGTGATGTGGGATATCATTTCGCGCGACTACAACCGCAACCTCTCGCCCCGGACCTGCCTGAGGAACGTGACGAAGTATCTGGCGCCGGGGGCTATCGTGGTGTTTCATGACAGCGAGAAAGCCTTCCGCAACATGCGCTACGCCCTGCCCCGCACGCTGGAGAAAATCAGACAGATGGGGCTGAAATGCAAAGCCATCGAATTCTGACATGAAGATCGTCGTCGCCATAACCGCCGCCAGCGGCGGTATTTACGCCCGGCTGACACTCGAACGGCTGCTGCGCTCGTCCGAAGTGTCGCAGATCGCGCTCGTATGCAGCGCCTGTGCCCGCGAAGTGCTGGCGCACGAGGATGTCGTGCTGCCGGAGGACGGGCGTATCCGGCTCTTCGGCAACGACGATCTGTTCGCGCCGCCGGCGAGCGGCTCGGCCCGCTACGACGCGATGGTCGTCGTGCCCTCGACGGTCGGCACCGTGGGGCGCGTGGCGGCCGGTGCGGCGCAGAGCCTGATCGAGCGGGCCGCCGACGTGATGCTCAAGGAGCGGCGGAAGCTGGTGTTCGTGGTGCGCGAGACGCCCCTGTCGCTGATCCACCTGCGCAACATGACGGCGCTGACCGAAGCCGGGGCCGTGATCCTGCCCGCATGCCCTTCGTTTTACGCCGGGGCGCAGGACGTCGAGACCCTCTGCGGCACGGTCGCCGACCGCGCCGTGGCGCTGCTCGGCGTCGATGCGGAGCACTATGAATGGGGCGAATAGGAATTTACGGATTTTTTTCGTAACTTTGCGACCTCGAAAAACATCTAAACAGAATACCTTTATGGCAACTACAGCTGACATCAAGATCGGTATGTGCATCGAACTGGATGGCAAGACCTTCCAGATCGTGGATTTCCAGCACGTGAAGCCGGGGAAAGGCCCTGCTTTCGTGCGCACCAAACTCAAGAACCTCGAATCGGGCCGCGTACTCGACAACACCTTCTCCGCAGGATCGAAGATCGAACCCGTACGCGTCGAGCGCCGTCCCTATCAGTTCACCTACGAGGATGATCTGGGCGCCCACTTCATGCACACGGAGACCTTCGAGGAGATCAATATCGACAAGAACCTGATCACCAACTACGACCTGATGGCCGACGGCCAGATCGTCGAGGTGATGTTCCACACCGAGAAGGAGACCGTGCTTTCGGCCGAGCTTCCCCCGATCGTGGACATGGAGGTGACCTACACCGAGCCGGGCATCAAGGGCGATACCGCATCGACCAACTCGCTCAAACCCGCCACGGTCAATACCGGCGCAACGGTCCGCGTGCCGCTGTTCATCAACACGGGCGACAAGATCCGCGTAGACACCCGCACGCGCGAGTATTACGAGCGTATCAAGTAAATCGCCGGGCGACTGCCGGTTCCGGGCCGAACGTCCGGATCGAAAATAAACGGGGGCTGCTTTCAAAAGCAGCCCCCGTTTATCGGTTTGTGCGGCGGTCAGTCGCCGACCTTATACATGACGTAGAAGAGTTCCGTCGAACTGCGCCACATGTTGTCGTAGAACGAGTCGCGTCCCGGTTCTCCGGCGGCGCTGGGCAGCAGGAAGCGGAAAAGCCGGTTGTTGCCTTCCGTGCCGAAGATCATGGTCGAGGAGACGTTGTTCTGCGTGATCTTCATCTGGTTGGTGGTCAGGTCGAGGGTCCACTGCGATTCGCCCGGCGGAAGCAGGTGACGCAGACGCGGGTTCATGTCCAGCGGGGCTTCGACGCTGTAAGGCGCGTAGACACCCCAGAAATTGCCGTACGCCCCGTCATCGCCGGCCGAATGGACGAGCGTTCCTGTGAGTTCGTTGTCGGAGATCTCGCCGAGCGTGATCGTCACCCGGTCGTCGTATTCGGGAAGTCCGTAGGTGCCGAATTCGCCGCTGCTGAGCTGCGTCGTCCAAGCTCCGTCGCCGACGCCGCTGACCCGCTGGTTGCACGCCAGCTTGACATCGACGATGCGCCATGTGCCGAGGAAGAACGGATCGTAGGTTTCGAGGTAGATCCACCAGTCGAGCCTGTGTCCCGACCGGGAGGTCACGGTGATGCGCGCCCGGCGTTCGGGGTTGCTGAAATTGAGCACGTCGCCGTTCCCGACGCTGGCGCTGGCGCCCTCCGAGACGACGATTCCCTTGACGGGAACCCGGTCGTAGGCGAAGCCGGGAGTTTCGAGGATATAGACCGTTGCGGTGGCCCGGCTGCCGTCGCGGTCGATGATGGCGGTTCCCATCTGTCCTTCGACGCGCAGTTCGAGCAGCGAACGTTCGTTGCCGGAAAGGTCCTCGTCGATGGTCTTCGTACACGATGACAGGGCCGTGACAAGCAGAAGGGCGGTCGGTATGAGGTATTTTTTCATCTTCGTAGTGTCTATTTAACGTTCGGATTCAAATCGAGTTCGCGCTGCGGGATCGGGTAGAAGGCCGCCTGCTCTTCGGAGAGTTTCGTGGCTTCGGGAACCGTAGCGGTGACCGACGCCGTGCGGCGCAGGTCGTAGAGGCGGTTGCCTTCGAACGCCAGTTCGAGGGCGCGCTCCTGAATGACGGCTTTGCGGAATTCGGCGAGACTCATGCCCTCCGGCAGCTCCGGGATTCCGGCGCGCCGGCGGATTTCGTTGACCAGCGCCAGTCCTTCGTCGGGACCGGCCGCTTCGGCGAAGACGAGCGCGATGTCCGAATAGCGGATCAGGAAGGGACGGGCGCTGGTGCGTTCGCCGATGAAGTCGGGATCGACGTATTTGGCCGAGAAGTAGCCGCGAACGGGAGAGGGGGTGACGAGTTTGCCGGTCTGGTCGTAGATGTCCTTGTGGATCAGCTCCGTGCGCCGCTTGTCGGTGGCGAGGAAAGTCTTCTCCACGAAGTTGTCCTCGATCAGGAAGACGCCCCAGCCGTTGCCGTTGCCCTTCTGGAGGCTGCCGTCGCTGTAGCGGATGTAGATCGGCGCGGAGCCGTTGTTGGGCAGGAACTGGAGCGGGATTTTCGAATACATGCCTTCGTGCGTGCCGCTGCGGTCGATGCCCATGATGAAGATGTGTTCCGGTCCGTCGGGTTTCGTAACGTCGTAGATGCTGCGCAGGTCGCTGTCGAAGTTGTACGTCTCCTTATAGTCGAAAACCACCTTGCGCGACCAGTAGGCGGCCTGCGTATACATTTCGTCGGCGTTGCGCGGCGCCGAGGCGTAGCCGGGAGCCTTGCAGGCGATGCTCGACGCGAGCGTCAGGTAGACTTTCGAGAGCAGGGCCTGCGCGCCGACCTTGTCGATGCGGCCGAAGACCTTGTTTACCGTGAGCATCTTTTCGGCCGCGAGCAGGTCCTCCAGAATCCGGTCGTAGATCTTGTCGATCGACTCGGCCATCTGGGGCGTCGTCTCTTCGAGCGACGAGATCGGCTCGGTGTAGAGCGGAACCCGGCCGTAGGCCCGGACGAGGTTGAAATAGTTCCATGCCCTCAGAAACAGGGCCTCGCCGACGACGCGGTTTTTCACCGTCTCGTTCAGATTGCCTCCCGAAACGCGTTCGATGACCGTGTTGGCGCGGTTGATGCCGATGTAGCAGTATTTGAAGTAGTACATCGTCAGCTCGGTTTCCGAATTGACAGTCCATTGCTGCAGCATGTGGATGTCGCCCGGCTCGTCCGATTTGGGATACATCGTTTCGGTCGGGATGTCGCCCAGATACCAGATTCCGCGGAGGTATTCGAGGTAGTTCAACGCATTGTAGGCGTACATCAGGCCCGATTCGGCATCCTCCTCCGTCTTGTAGAAGTTGTCGCTCGAATAGAAGCCGTAGGGGGTCTCGTCCAGCGAGCAGGCCGAAAGCATGCCGACCGCGGCGAGCGTGAATATGATCTTTTTCATGGCTTGTCAGAATTAGAAGTTAAGGTCGATACCGACGGTGTATTTGCGGAGTTTGGGATATCCGCCCCAGTAGATGCCGTCGAGTCCCACTTCGGGGTCGTATCCGTCGAATTTGGTGAAGGTGTGTACGTTGTCTATGTTGGCGTAGATGCGCATGCCCTTGAGGAACCTGCGGTTGAAGTGGAGGTTGTAACCGAGGGTGATGTTCTGGATGCGCAGGAACGAGCCGTCCTGAAGGAAGTAATCCGACAGCCAGTATTGCCGGGCGTTGTTCAGCCGCGGGAAATCGTTGGTCGGATTGTCCGGAGTCCACCGCTTGGCCTTGACGCGCGGGCTGAACGTATAGTTGTTGTACAGCACGTCGTTGCCGTAGACGCCGTAGAGGAATACGGAGAGGTCGAGGTTCTTCCAGCGCAGCGAGAGGTTCAGGCTGGCCGTGAAGTCGGGATTGGGGTCGCCGATGATGCACCGGTCCTCCGGCGTGATGGCGTAGTCGCCCGTCAGGTCTACGTATTTCAGTTCGCCGGGACGGTCTTTCAGTCCGTCGGGGTCGATGAATCCGGGGTCCTGCCCCTCCTGAATGATGCCGTCGACACGGTAGCCGTAGAATACGTTCATCGGATGGCCTACCGCATAGATGCTGGCGTTCTGGTTGAACATGGAGATCGGTTCGCCGGTCACTTCGTAGTACATGCCCGTCAGGTAATCCTGCGAGAGACCGCTCGAAATGGCGTCGCCCAAGCTTACGACCTTGTTGCGGTTCATCGAGTAGATGAAGGTGGCCGAGAAACTCCAGTCCCTCGTGTGGACGATGTCGCCTTCGAGGCTCACCTCGAAGCCCTTGTTCGTCACTTCGCCGTCGTTGACCCATATTTTGTCGTAGCTCGACGACAGGGGCAGGTATTTTTCACGCAGCAGGTCGGTGGTCTTTTTGTAGTAGACGTCGGCGGTCAGCCGCAGGCGACGGTCGAAGGCTGCGAAATCGACGCCGAAATCGAGCTGCGAGGTCGACTCCCACTTCAGGTCCGGATTGGCGATGCCGCCCCATACCATGTACCGGTTGTTGGCGCCGGTGCGGCCCACCTCGTAGCCGGGGCCGATCACGGTCGCCCACTCGCCGTTGTGCCAGAATTTCTCCATGCCGTAGCGGTCGAGGGTCTGGTAGCTGCTGATGCCCTGATTGCCGGAAGCTCCGTAGCTCAGGCGCAGCTTCAGTTCGCTCAGCCAGCGCGATTGCTTGAGCCACGGCTCGTTGTGCATCTTCCAGCTGACGGCCCCCGAAGGGAAGTAGCCCCACTTGTTGTTTTTGCCGAACTTCGTCGAGCCGTCGGCGCGCATGGTGGCCGTCAGCAGGTATTTGTCCTTGAGCGAGTAGTTGATGCGCCCGTAGAAGGAGAGCAGCTTGCTCAGGTAGTACCCGTCGTTGTATATCTGGCGCAGGTTGGGGTTGCCGGCGTTCATGTTTTCGTTCTGGAGGACGTCGTTGACGAATCCGCGGGCGGTCGTGTAGAGTCCGCGGCCCGTGTCCCAGTTGTAGGAGTGGCCGGCCATGACGGTCAGGGCGTGGTTCTCGTTGAACGTGCGGCCGAATGTCAGGTAGGTCTCCGACATGAGGTTCTGGTTGAACGAATTGTTGATCTGGGCGATGCCGCCGTTGTCGTTGGCGTCCTGCGAAGTGTTGCTGGCGCGGTACACGTCGCCGACCGAGGTCTGGTAGCGGTAGTCCAGCTGCGAGTGGATCGTCAGCCCCTTGACCAGCTCCCAGTCTACGGCCAGCGAGGTGACGAAGTCGCGGCCGGTGGTTTTGTTCAGCACGTTATCCAGAATGACCAGCGGGTGGCCGAAATCCTGCGCCCCGGCCAGATAGTAGTTGCCCTCCTTGTCGTAGACGGGCCAAAGGGGGTTGCGGCCGTATTCGAGTCCGTTGCTGATGTTGCGGTTGGTGATCGAGAAGACGTTGTAGGAGGTCAGTTTCAGGTTCTTGTAGAGGTTGTAGGTGACGCCGAGGTTGGCGTTGATGCGCTCGTAGGAGTCTTTCTTGTACAATCCCTGATTGTTGTGGTAGTTGACGTTGAGGTTGATCGAGGCGCGGTCGTTGGCGCTGCTGATGGCTGCCGTCGTGCTGTTCAGGACGGGGGTTCTCAGGCAGAGGTCGCGCCAGTTAGTATTGGCCCATTCGCCGTTCTGTATCTCAAGCAGCGAGGGATAATAGATGCCGCCGATGGTCTGGCCGATGTAGATGGGGTTGAGTCCGGCGTTTACCTGCTCCTCGTTGGTGACCTGAGCCATGAGCATCGGGTCGTACCAGATATCGAGCGGGTCGGAGAGCTGGCTGATGACCGTCTGGTGCTTGACCGAAATGTTGGTCTGCCCCTTTGCGGCCGACTTGGTCGTGACGAGGATCACGCCGTTGGCGCCCCGCGATCCGTAGATTGCCGATGCCGAGGCGTCCTTGAGAATCTCGATCGACTCGATGTCCGAGACGTTGATCTGCGAGAGGTTGCCCGCATTGCCCATCGGGAAGCCGTTGACTACGACGAGCGGCGTGTTGGAGCCTTCGAGCGAGCTGTTGCCGCGGATGCGGACGATCGCTCCCGCACCCGGATCCTGCGAAGTGTTCAGCACCTGAAGACCTGCGGCACGGCCCTGAAGCAGTCCGTCGACCGAAGTGGAGGAGAGGTTGTCGAGCGCCCCCATTTTGACGGACGCCACCGAACCGGTGAGGTCGCTTTTCTTTACGGCGCCGTAGCCGACCACGACCACCTCGTCCACGAGTTTCGAATCGTCTTCGAGCGTGACCGGGTAGAAGGTCGCCGTGGTGACCTCCTTTTCCGCCGTTTTGTAGCCGAGCATCGTGATCTGCAGGGTCGCACCCTTTGCGGCGCCGAGTTCGAACGTTCCGTCGGCTTTGGCGGAAGTGCCGTTGGTCGTCCCTTTGACGATGACGCTGGCCCCCGCGACGGGCTGACCGGCCGGGTCCGTGATTTTACCCCGGATGTTCTGGGGCTGGGCCCAGACCGTTCCGGCGGCGAAGAGAAGAACGGCTCCCAGCAGGAACCGGCCCAAGTTGGTTCGTAAGTTTGGTTTCATAGGGTTGTTATTTTGTTGGTTGTCAGTAGCTCGTGTATTCCGAGGGCAGCGGGTCGGGCTGCATCTCCCCGGCCAGATAGTCGTCCAGACAGATGAAGGTGCCGGCGGTCCAGCCCAGCATCGCGGGCATCTCGTATTCGTTGCTGACATCGGTCGTTCCCGTTTCCACGTTGTATTTTTCCCAGAGGTTGCCCGTCGTCTTGAACGACTCGGTGACCGCTTTCATCCATTTGACGGCGATGCGTTCGGCCTCTTTGCCGTATCCGTAGCGGGCCAGTCCCATCACCGCATAGAAGCAGACCGGAGGCCACGTGTTGGGATAGGACCACTGGTAGGGGTAGTCGTAGGGCTTGTCCTCGCAGGCAGCGATGCCGTAGGGGAATTCGAGCCGCACGAGCGCCTGCACGATGTCTCCGGCGTATTCACGGGGTACGGCGCCGGTGTAGAGGAGCGAGAAGACCGCTCCCGAAAGCACGTCGGAGCGCCGGCCGTTGACATAGTCGTAGTCGTAGAACTGTTTCGCTTCGGGGTCGTAGCAGTATTCGAGTATCCGTGCCCGGCGAAGCTCCGCTTTGGCGATCCATTCCCGGATCTCGTCCGTGCGGCCCAGCTCCTGCGCGAAGCGGGCGAAGTTCACCTCGTACATGAAGAGGTTGGCATTGAGGTCCAGCGGGCAGAAATCCGTACACCGGCGGTCGTAGCGCGGGTTGAAGTCCCAGCCCGATTCGGCTTCGGCGACGAAGTCAAGCCCCAGCTTGTGGAGCCGTTCGGGGGTGTAGCCCTTGTCGAAGAGGTCCGTTCCGAGGCGTTTGCCGCCGGTGACCAGAAATTCGTCGACCAGAGCGTCCGATGCGGAGCTTCCGTAGCGGTTCAGCCCGGTGGGCGTCAGGCGCTCCCGCATCCAGAATCCGTACTCCTCCTTCAGGGTCTCGTATGCGTCGGCGAGCCACTGCTTGTCGCCGGTCTGCCGGTAGATGCGGTCGACCATCATGGAGAGGTAGGGCGTCTGCGACCGCGCTTCGTAATAGGTGCGGCTGCCGTTGTAGACCTTGCCGAAGCGGCGGACCATGTAGAGCAGGTTGTCGGTGTTGCCTTTGGCCAGTTCGGGATGGCCGTCCCGGACGAGTCCCTCGTTGGTGAAGAAGGTGTCCCAATAGTACATTTCGCGGAACATCGCCCCGGCCGTGGGAACCGTGTAGGGGTAAGGCAGGCCGATGAGCGTGGCGGTGTCGGCGGTGCAGTGCTGGACGGTCGTGTGCCAGTTGTCGCGGATGAACTCCCGCACGGCCGGCACGTCGGGGTTCTGCGGGCGGCAGCCGGCGAATGCGAGACCTGCGGCGGCGGACATGACGATAAGTATTTTTTTCATGGGTATCTGTTTTTCGGGGTTAATAGGTGTCGGCCAGCGACATTGATTTCAGGCGCCGCGCAAGCTCCTTGGCATTCAGTTCCGACGCCACGCGGACGGTGCGCGTTTCGCCCGGCATGAGGTCGAAGAAGTTGTCGGAGAAGTGCGCCGTTTCGCCTTCGACCGACAGATAGACGCCCCGCGCGAAGTTGTCCGACCGGACGGTGACGTCGTACTCCCCGCCGGCCCGGTCGACCTTGCAGTGCAGGGTCGTTTTCGGGTAATTCATCGTTTTCTGCTGTACGAGGAAGTAGTTGTTGCGGTATGTCTTCCCCGCAGCGGTGAATGTCGCCTGAATGACGACCTCTTCCGGAGCGGCTCCGTTCAGCAGCGTCCGGGTGTCGATGGCGGCGACTTTCGTGCTGGCGTTGGCCGGGACGTCGATCTGCTGTTCGAACTCCCCGGTCCGGCCGCCCGTCAGACGCACCGCCCGGACGCACAAGGTGCCTTTCTCCGGAGTGAGCAGGTCGGAAACGGCGTAGATGTCGAGCTGTCCGCCGTCGAGGATCGGGGAGATCAGTATGTCTGCGAATGCGTAGCGGGCGAAGTAGTGCTGCGCCTTCCAGACGCCGTACCAGTCGCGGCTCGACCACGAAGCTACCGGCCAGCAGTCGTTGTGCTGCCAGTAGAGCGATCCCCAGCAGTAGCCCTTGTCGCGGCGGTGCGCCTCGATCGCCGTTTTGATGGCGTCGCCCTGCAAGATCTGGGAGGCGTAGAGGAACGACTCGAAATCGCGCGGTTCGTGGTATTCGTTCAGCAGGTAGCTTTTGATCAGGTTGTTGGCGTGTTCGCCGCCCCGCTGGTGGGACATCATGACTTCCGACGTGATGTCTTGGTCGCCGGGCAGCGGCGCGTAGCGCTTCACCGTTTCGAAACACGGGAACGACTGGAACCCGTATTCACTGAAGAAACGGCTGCGCTGGCGGTTGTATTCGGTGATGGGCTTTTTGGCGTGCCATACCTCCCAGTAGTGCCGGTCGCCCTCGTGGTCGTTGCTCATCGCGCCGTAGTCCGAGAAGGGCGAGGTGGGCTGGTAACCCATGTCGGGGGCGTATTCGGCCACCACTTGGGCCAGCATGCGGTAATACTGCTCCTCGTACTGTTTCCAGATGATCTCGGAGTATTTCGGGTCGACTTTGTCGACGTCGTATTTCCAGCCGCTGAGCCACGAATCCTGATTCTCGTTGTTGCCGCACCAGTAGACCACGCAGGCGTGGTTGCGCAGGCGTTTGACGTTGTCGACAGCCTCCAGACGCATGTTCTCCAGCAGCGCCCCTTCGGCCGGGTAGACCGCGCAGGCGTACATGAAATCCTGCCAGATCAGGATGCCCTCGCGGTCGCAAAGCTCATAGAAGAAGTCGTCTTCGTAGATGCCGCCGCCCCAGACGCGGAGCATGTTCATGTTGACGTCGACCGCGTCCCGGATCGTGCGTTCGTAGGTCTCGCGGGTGACGCGGGGCAGGAAGCAGTCGCAGGGGATGTAGTTGGCGCCCTTGCAGAAAACGGGTTCGCCGTTGAGCAGGAACCGCAGGCTGCGTCCGTAGGCGTCGGGTTTCTTTTCGACGGTGACGGAGCGGAGTCCGACCTGTGCGCTGTGGCCGGCCAGCACGCGGTCGTCCAGCTCCACGGTGGTGCGGAAAGTATAGAGGTGCGGTTCGCCCATGCCGCGGCACCACCATAGTTCCGGATGGTCGATCGTGAACGGGACGCTGACCCGGTTCATGCCCGCGTGGAGCTGCACGCTGCGCGAACCGAGCACCCGTTTGCCGTCGGAGACGGTGACGACGGCGTTTTCGACGGGCGCAGCCGCTTCGATCTCCACCTGCGTCTCGACACGGGCGGCTTCGGACGAGACCTCCGTCTGGCGGTGGAATACGTCTTCCAGACGCAGCTCGTTCCAGCCCTGAAGTTTTACCGGACGCCAGATGCCCGACGTAACCAGCCGCGGACCCCAGTCCCAGCCGTAATGATAGCCCGCCTTGCGGGTGAAGGGGCTGAGTTTTTTCCCGTCGAGTCCCCCGTTGTCCGCCTGATCGTTCCAAGCCTCGTAACGGTAGGGCAGGGATTCGTACTGCGGCAGGGCCTTGTTGATCGGGGAGTGGAAATAGACGCGCAGTACGTTGCCGCGCTCCTTGAGCAGGGGTTTGACTTCGGCGGCCCAGCGGCGGAACATGTTGTCCGCCGTCAGGATCCGGGTTTCGTTCAGGAAGACGTCGGCATAGGTGTCCAGACCGAGGAACTCCAGCCGGACGTGTTCGTAGCCGCGCGTCAGCGTTCCGGCGTCGAAGGAGACTTCGTAGATCCAGTCTTCCTTGTCGATCCACTGCAGGGAGCGTTCGTTGAGCCGGTAGTAGGGATCTTCGATCAGTCCGTTGTCCAGCAGGTCGGTGTGCACCACGCCCGGCACCGTCGCCGGATGCCATTCGTTTCGGTTCGCCTGTCTGAACTTCCAGCCGGAGTGAAGCGGCATCGTGTCGTTGGCGGCCGATCCGATCGTCGCCGATCCCGCTAAAAATAATGTCATAATTGCCTTCAGAGTTTGTTTGTGCATGACTAGTTCTCTTTGGTGAGGGTGAGGGTCATCGTGTTCAGGTTCAGATTGATGGTGTAGGTTCCCGACGTATATCCGAAGCGCGACGGATAGAACTGCGGGTCGCCCTTGGCGTCGCTCGTGGCCTGATCGTCGATGCGGATCACCGTGCCGAACGGCGCGTCGGGGGTCTGTCCGTACCAAGGCCACCAGCCGTCGGACGAAGCGAAGATCTTGAATCCCTTGTAATCGCCGTCGAAATTCATGGCGACACCCGTGGCTTCCCATTCGTTGTCGCCCTTCTTGGGCAGGTAGGTGCGGCTCTCCCAACCGCCCGGAGTGGCTTCTCCGGTCATCGAATAGGCGGTCGAGTAGTCGATGCTTTTCGCGGTGAGCGTCATCTTCATCGTGTTGAGGTTTACCTCGATGTCGTACACGCCCTTGCCGTAGCCGAGTTTGCCGGGGTATACCTGCGGCGCGTCGGTGTCGGTGACAAGCTGCAGCGAGATGTTGTCGGCCGTGGCGTCGTCGGTCATGGCGTAGTAGACGCCCCAGTTGTCGCGTTCGGTGAACATCTTGAAGCCTACGTCGCCGTTGTCGCCGAACGTCATGTCGATATTCCGGGCGCGGTAGATGCCCTCTTCGGCCTTGGCGAGCTGCGTGCCGTCCCATGTCCAGCCCCATGTGAAGCAGCCGCCGAGCAGGTAGAGCTGTTCGGGCAGCGGCGCTTCGGGCAGGTCGCCCGTGCGGGTGAGGGTGAGCAGCTTCGTGTCGAGGTTTACCTCGATGTCGTAAACGCCGTTCTCGTAGCCGAACGATCCCGGCTGGAACTGCGCTTCACCGCTTTTATATACGGCGATCTTTCCGAACGTCTCCGCCGAAAGGTCCTGTGCGGCGAAACGGGGGTCGTCCGTGTCGTTGACGTTGCGCGAGAAGTAGAATTTGAAGCCGTTGTTCAGGCTCATGGGCTGCACGCGCAGCTCGACGCCGGAGGCCTGATACAGGTGGGAGCCTTCGCGGCTTTCGGGCAGTTCGAGGCCCGCGTTCAGATCCCACTGCCACGGGGTGGCCGCACCCACCATGATCAGCGAGGGCGGGAAGTTCGGATAGGTCGTCTTCGGCGTTATTGCGCAGTTTTTGATCTCCGACAGCTGGGCGTCGAACTCCTCGTCCGCGTTTTTCGCATATACGGCGAACCGCACCGCCGCTTCGGTGCCGGCTTCCAGATCGAAAGTGTTGAGAAGCAGCTGATTCAGCTCGCCGTGAGTGAAGTCGTGCGTCAGGGCCGCGCCCTTGTCGATGACGACCGGACCGGAGAACATGTCGCGGTCGGTCAGGTTGACGTAGAGCGTGTAGGCGACTTCGGTCTGCTCGTCGTCGGTCGCGGCGGTCCATTCGGCGTGCAGGGCCGGTTGGTCGGAGTGCTCCGGGTCGATCAGCACGGCGTCGGCCGAAAGGGTCAGCGCGGGGGCTGTCAGGGTTGCGGGTTCCGGAACCGGTTTTTCGGCCGTGTCGTCGGAACTGCAGGCGGCGCCCAGCAGGAGGGCGGCGGCGAGGCCTGCGGTCAGAGAGTAGAGTTTTCTTCGCATATAGGTTGGTTTTTGATTGGATTGATCGGGTGTCGTTGCCGAAAACAAAATTATCGTTTTGTACGAGCCTGCAATAGAAAGGTTCGAAAAGCAAAAAAGTTTGATCGAATCGTATTAATTCTGCGCTTTTTTTGCGCATGAAAAAGTCCTGAAAAGTGTGTTTCACGGATTTTAAATATTATTAAAAACAATGGAACGGAATATATACGGGTTGAATCGCTGGTATTATGTGATCTTTTCATTGTATTATTCGATTGAATTGTGTCATGGCTCTTGGAAAATACTTTCCGGCGATGTAATTTTACCTAAAACCTTGCAGCTGAATATATAATATGCTGTAAATCATTGATATAACCTAAATACTATAGGCCTATGAAAAAACTCTTCCCATTTTTATGCCTGCTGGTCCTGCTGCCGGGAGCCGCTATGTGCCGGGATAAGACCTATACGATTCAATCACCCGATTGTTCGTTGACCGTCACGATCGGATGCGGTGATCGAATCGTATATTCCATCCGATCGGATACGAGTCAGATTCTGAAGCCTTCGCCCTTGGCTGTGAGGCTCGTTTCCGGCGAATGCTGGGGCCGGCGGAGCCGGGTGGCCGGAGTGCGGCGCTACCGGATCGACGAGGAGCACGACGCACCTGTTTATAAAAAGCGGAAGGTGGAGGATCGCTGCAACGGGATCGTGATCGATTTCCGGGAGGGATTTTCGCTGGAGTTCCGGGCCTATGACGACGCGGTGGCCTACCGCTTCGTCGCGCGTCAGCCCGGCGAGGTGCTCGTCGCGGGCGAAGAGGCGCGGTTCCGGTTCGCTCCGGGAGCCGTCGCATTCGTGCCCTATGTGCGCGACACCCCTTGCAGGCACGACGGACTGGCCTTCGGCGAGCAGTTCATGCAGTCGTTCGAGAACACCTATACCCGTACGCCGCTTTGCGAAATGGACTCCGCCCGCTTTGCGTTCCTGCCGCTGCTCGTGCAGACGGCCGGGGGTGTGAACGTCTGCATCACGGACGCCGACCTCGAATCCTATCCGGGCATGTTCCTGCACCGAAGCGGCGCGGACGAACTCGAAGGCGTTTTCGCGCCCTCTCCGCGGAAAGTCGTGCCGGGCGGTTACGACCGCATGCAGGGCGTGGTCGAGGAGTACGAGCCGTTCATAGCGTCCCTTGCGCCGGGAGACCGGCTGCCGTGGCGGGCGCTCAGTATCGTGCGTCAGGATACCCGGCTCGCGGACAACGATCTGGTCTGGAAGCTCGCTTCGCCCTGCCGGCTCGACGATATTTCGTGGATCGAACCCGGCAAGGCCGCGTGGGAGTGGTGGAACGACTGGGGGCTTTCCGGCGTGGACTTCACGGCGGGGATCAACCAGCCCACCTATGAATATTACATCGATTTCGCATCCCGCAACGGTCTGCGCTACCTCGTTCTGGACGACGGCTGGAGCCGCGATCACCATTCGCCGCTGGAGACGGCCCCCGGACTCGATCTGCCGGCGCTGGTGAAGTACGGCGAAGAGCGGGGCGTGGGGCTGATCCTCTGGCTCGGCTACCTCCCGTTCGCCGAACAGATGGAGGAGCTTTGCGAGCACTATTCCGAAATGGGCATCAAGGGATTCAAGGTCGATTTCATGGACAGGGACGACCAGCAGATGGTCCGGTTCGTCTACGATGCCGCCCGTACGGCCGCACGGCACAAGCTGCTGCTCGACCTGCACGGCATATTCAAACCTGCGGGAATCCAGCGGACCTATCCCAACGTCATCAATTTCGAAGGCGTGCACGGGCTGGAGCAGGTCAAATGGTCGCCCGTCGAGGTCGATCAGGTTACCTACGACGTGACGGTGCCCTTCATCCGGATGATGGCTGGACCGATGGATTATACACAGGGCGCCATGCGCAATGCCTCGAAAGCGAATTTCCGGCCGGTGAATTCCGAGCCTATGAGTCAGGGAACCCGCTGCCGGCAGCTGGCCGAGTATGTCGTGTTCGATGCTCCGCTCGCGATGCTGTGCGACTCCCCGTCGGCCTACGGACGGGAACCCGAATGCCTGCGCTTCATCTCCGGCGTGCCTACCGTCTGGGATGAGACCGAGGTGCTCGCCGGCGAGGTCGGCGACCATATCGTGACGGCGCGCCGTCACGGCGACGTGTGGTATGTCGGGGGACTTGTCGGCTGGGACGGCCGTACGGTGCGGGTCGATCTCTCGCTGCTGCCCGAAGGGACGTATGCGGTGGAGCTGTTCCGCGACGGCGAGAACGCGGCGCGCATCGCCCAAGACTATGTCCGGGAGGAGTTCCTGCTGGCTCCCGGTAAATCGTTCGATGTGAAGATGTTCCCCGGAGGCGGTTTCGCCGCCCGGATAACCAGACGATAGCGTACGGTCATGCGACTTAGGGAAAAGATCGGTTACGGACTCGGCGACACGGCCTCTTCGATGCTGTGGAAGCTCTTCAGCGTCTACCTGATGTTCTTCTATACGGACATCTGCGGCATCGACGCATGGGTGGTCGGCGTCCTGTTTCTGGTGACGCGGATCTGGGATTCGCTGCTCGATCCTGTCGTCGGGCTTCTGTGCGACCGCACATCCAGCCGGTGGGGGACCTTCCGGCCGTGGCTGCTGTGGGGCGCCCTGCCCTTCGGGGCGTTGGGCGTCCTGACCTTCTACATGCCGGAGTGGGGAGCGGGCGGAAAGGTGGTCTATGCGACCGTGACCTATTCGCTGATGATGATCGTCTATTCGTCGGTCAATGTGCCCTACGCCGCACTGCTCGGCGTCATGTCGGCCGATCCGCACGAACGCACGGTGCTCGCCGCGTTCAGGATGACCTTCGCCGCCGCAGGCAGCATGGCGGTCGTGCCGCTGGTGAAGGCTTTCCGGCCGTGGGCCGGGCTGTCGGGGAGTTGGACCGCGGCGGTCGCCGTCGTGGCCGGAGTTGCCGTCGTGCTCTTCTTCGTGACGTTCTCAACGACACGCGAGCGGGTCCGGCCCGTGCGGACGGAACGCCATCCGGTGCTGGTCTCGCTGCGCGACCTGCTGCACAACAGGCCGTGGCTGATCCTTGCCGGCGCGGCCGTATGTCTTCAGGTGTTCAATGCGTTCCGGGAGAGCGGGACGATCTATTTCTTCAAGTATTGCGTGGCCGGCGAGACTGTCGGCACGGTGTCGTTCGCAGGTGTCGCCCTGACCGGGTCGGCCCTGTTCCTCGCCGTGGGACAGCTTTTCAACATTGCGGGCATCGTGCTGATCCCCTTCGCCGCGGACCGGTTCGGACGCCGGCGGACGCTGGTAGGCGCCTTGCTGCTCACGGCCGTTTTCAGCTTCGCCTTCTATTTCGTGCGGCAGGGCGGTTATTCCGTGCTGCTTCTGGCGCAGGCGCTCATCAGCCTGAGCGTCGGCGGGGTGCTTCCGCTGCTCTGGGCCATGTCCGCCGATACGGCGGACTATGCCGAACGGCGTTCGGGCCGCCGGGATACGGGGCTGATATTCTCCTCCTATTCGATGGCGCAGAAGATGGGCTGGGCGGTCGGAAGCGCCGCGACGGCGTGGATACTGTCGCTGGCCGGATTCGAAGCGAATGCCGTCCAGTCGCCGGCTGCGCTTACGGTTATAGGGTGTCTGCAAAGCGTCTTCCCGGCTTTGGCCGCTTTGGGGACATGTGCCTTCATTCTGTTTTATCCGCTGGCCGACGCCCGGCCCAAATAAAGATCCGTTATGCCCAATCCTGACATATTGACCGAGATACCCCCTATTTCAGGGCAGGACTGCTTCGTCGTGTTCGACCGTTACAAACGCGAATTCTGCTTCCCCGTGCATATCCACAAGGAGTACGAGCTGAACCTTGTGTACGGAGCGCGGGGGGCGACCCGCATCGTGGGTGATTCCGTGTGCGAAATATCAGACAGGGATCTGGTCCTGATTACGGGTTCCTACCTCGAACACGCGTGGCTGAACGGCAATTTTTCGAGGAATGCCGATGTCCATGAGGTCTGCGTGCAGTTTTCGCCCGATCTGTTCGAATCGGGGTTCATCGACAAGAAGCAGTTCTATCCGATCAAGAAGATGTTCGAGTATGCGCGCCGCGGCATCGCATTCTCCGAAGAGACGGTTTCCCGTGTCGAGCCGATCGTGGAGAATCTGATACGCAGCGAAGACAGGTTCGATTCGGTGCTCAACTTCCTGATGCTTCTCAACTGTCTGGCGCGCGAGAGCGATTACCATATCCTCGCCCAGCGCTCCGTGTCGATCGAAAACAACGTCAACTACGACATGCCGCGCATCCAGAAGGTGATGCAGTACCTGAACGATAATTTCCACCGGGACATATCCGTCGCGGAGGTAAAGGCCCTCGTGAACATGAGCGAACCGACGTTCAGGCGTTTCATTAAACGCCACTCCGGCAAGAGCTTCGTGAATCTGCTCAACGATATCCGGCTGGGGGCGGCTTCGCGCATGCTGATCGAAAACCCGACCAAAAACATTTCGGAGATCGCCTACAAATGCGGATTCAACAACCTTTCGAACTTCAACCGGATCTTCAAGAAGGGAAAGGGGTTGACTCCCAGTGTGTTCAAGATGTTCTACACCCAGAAGAAAATATCCGTATAAATTCAACCTAAAACTCAAAACGACATGAAAAAGAAATTGCTGTTTTCTGCGTGCGCCTGCATGGCTGTTGTCCTCGGTCTCGGATGTTCCGAGGTGAACGGTGTGCCGAGCCGCGCTCCTTCGGGGTATCCCGAAGGCCCCAAGACCATGGTCGATGCCGGCGCCACGGCCATTACCCGGACGCTCTATGAAAATCTGTTCGTGCTGGCCGAGCGGGGGACGATGTTCGGTCATCAGATACCGACGCTGTACGGTCTGGACAACAACAGAAAGTGGTGGGCCGGCGACGACACCGACCTTTCGGACACGAAGTACCTGACGGGCAGCCATCCGGCGGTCTGCGGCTGGGAGCTTTCCAACATCGAGCTGGACATGGAGACCAATATCGACGGAGAGCTGTTCACCGAAGTGCGCAAGCACATCATCGCGGCATTCGGACGCGGAGCCGTCAATACGATTTCGTGGCATTGCGCCAATCCCGTTTCGGGCGGAAACTCGTGGGACGGGACGCGCGCCGTCTATTCGATCATTCCGGGCGGCGAGAACCACGAAAAGTTCAAAGGCTGGCTCGACAAGGTCGCCGATTTCATGCTGAGCCTCAAGTCGCCCGAAGGCGAGCCTATTCCGCTGATCTTCCGCCCGTGGCATGAGCATACCGGCTCCGGCTTCTGGTGGGGCAAGGGAAATGCGACGGCGCAGGAGTTCGTCGCCTTGTGGCAGTTCACGATCTCGTACCTGCGCGACGTGAAGGGGCTGCATAATCTGATCTGGGCCTATTCGCCCGATATGATCCATCTCAATTCGCGCGACGCCTACCTCGAATACTGGCCCGGCGACGAATGGGTCGATATTCTGGGACTCGACGCCTACGACCGCAACGGTGCGGACTACGACCACAAGGGATTGCAGATGATCCGCCTGATGAAGAATATCGCCTATACGAAGAACAAACCGTTGGCGCTGACCGAAACGGGTCTTGAGAACAACAATCCTGAGGAGTCGAACTACTACAACAAGAAATGGTGGACGTCGATGCTCTACAAGATTATCGAGAACGAGCCTGTATCGTTCGTGCTGTTGTGGCGCAACGGCGATTTCCCGACAAACGGCGGGCATTATTTCAGCGCTTTCCGCGGGTGCTATTCCGAGAAGGATTTTATGGATTTCTCCCGGAAGGATCAGATCCTTTTCGAGGACGACCTGCCGGATATGTATAAGCCTCTTAAGTAGCGGTCCGGTGAATAAAAAGGATGCCCGAAAGGCATCCTTTTTATTGTGGCGGGTCTGTCCGGTTATTCGAATTCGGCCATCACGCGTTCCATTTTCCGGCGGATTTCGGCGGTGCAGAGATTGCCGATGCTGCCTTCGTGGGTGTGGTGCACTTCGCGCGTCGGGCGGTACTGGCCGTGCTGTACGGCCATGCCGACCTGTTTGTAGGCTTCGCGGAAGGGAACGCCTCCGAGTACGAGCCGGTTTACGTCTTCGACCGTGAAGAGGTAGTCGTATTTCGGGTCGTCGAGGATGCCGGCGTTGACTTTCAGGTGCGCGAGCATGAAGTCGCACATCGAAAGGGTGCGTTTGATTTCGGTCGTCGCCGGGAAGAGGATGTCCTTCAGCAGCTGCATGTCGCGGTGGTAGCCGATCGGAAGGTTG
>ERZ780144.1043-NODE-1043-length-32832-cov-19.210391_pt1 | contig 32832 bp, 27 predicted proteins | sample MGYA00511380_ERZ780144 | MGnify/ENA primary metagenome ERZ780144 (study PRJEB29588, sample SAMEA1965858) | human gut metagenome | biome: human gut; feature: human-associated habitat; material: faeces | place: Denmark | collected 2008/2010 ... | reverse complement strand
CCATCTGCTGCACGTTGACAGCGGTGCCCCACTCGTAGGGGATCTCGTTCATCTTACGATAGACGTTTGCGCGGGGGTTGTCCCAGCTGCGGAAGACGGCCTTGACAGCCTCGATGAGCTGGTCCTTGGGGTCCTGGGGGAAGGGCTTGCCCTCGTTGTCCTCATAGATCTTCTTGAAGGTGCCGACCAGTTCCTTCAGGTCGTCAGCAGTCAGGTCAACGTCGTTCTTGACGCCCTTGGCTTCCTTCATCTTATCGATCTCGACCTCGAACAGGCTCTTCGGGACCATCATGACGACGTCGGCGAACATCTGCACGAAGCGGCGGTAGCAGTCATATGCGAAGCGGGCGTTGTTGGTCTTCTTGGCCAGACCCTCGACAGCCTCGTCGTTCAGGCCGAGGTTCAGGATGGTGTCCATCATGCCGGGCATGGACTGACGTGCGCCGGAACGGACGGAGACCAGCAGCGGGTTCTCGTTGTCGCCGAAGGTCTTGCCGGTGATCTTCTCGAGGCCCTTGACGTGCTCGAAGATGTCAGCGGTGATCTCGTCGTTGATCTGACGGCCGTCTGCGTAATACTGGGTGCAGGCCTCGGTGGTGATGGTGAAGCCCTGCGGCACCGGCATACCGGCTGCAGTCATCTCAGCCAGACCAGCGCCCTTGCCGCCCAGAATGTTCTTCATGGTGACCTTGTCGCCGCCAAAGGCATCGTTGCCTTCGCTGAAGTAGTACAGATACTTTTTGCTCATGCGTGTTTACCTCCCAAATGATGGCCCCCGGCGCGATGCTCCGGCGGTCTTATCGATGCTCTGTCTTGTCATACGATAAACATTTCTCTGTGAATGCTAAACCATTATACCAGAATTTCACGTCTATTCCATCGGGCAAAACACCGAATTTGTTTGATATTTTTTGTGCAAACTCTTGCATTTTACTTACTTTTTCGGTAATATAAAATGGGAAAGATTTCGAGAGGTTTTTTAAGGTTTTAAGCCATTTTTAGGGCGATGGATACAACTTTCCATCCATCAAACCCTTCACCCTGTTTTTCCGGGGTGATTGCTCCCGAGTTTGTTCTGTCTTGGATACAACAAAACCCTTCCCCGCAGGGGCTCCGCCGCCGCTGCGGGGGCCGTTTTGGGAGGAGGTTTTTTTATTTATGCAAAACATTGACACATCCGCACTGGCTGCCGCAAAGGCAAAGCTCGACGCCGCCGAGGCCCAGCGCGAAGAGGTGCTGCTGCGCCACATCGCAAACGGCGTGGACATCCGCAGCCGCAATGTGGAGATCGGCTCCGAAGTGGTCATTGCCCCGGGAGCCGTCATCCTCGCAGGCACCATCCTGCGCGGCAAGACCACCATCGGCGCAGGCTGCGTCATCGGCCCCAACACCCTTATCGAGGACAGCACCGTGGACGAAGGCACCACCGTCAACGCCAGCCAGGTCTACAGCAGCCACCTCGGCCCCCACAACAATATCGGTCCCTTCACCCATGTGCGCATCAACACCGTCACCGGCTACGGCGTGCATCTGGGCGCTTATGTCGAGACGAAGAACTCCAACTTCGCCCGGGGCAACACCGTCAGCCACCTGACCTACATCGGCGACAGCGATGTAGGCAAGTACTGTAATTTCGGCTGCGGCACCGTCACCTGCAACTACGACGGCAAGGACAAGTTCCGCACTCAGATCGGCGACTACTGCTTCATCGGCTGCAACACCAACCTTGTCGCCCCCGTCACCATCGGCGACGGGGCCTACACCGCCGCCGGCAGCACCATCACCAAGGACGTCCCCCCGCAGGCTCTTGGCATCGCCCGGGAGCGTCAGACCAACCTCGACGGCTGGGCTGAACCGAAAATGGAGGCGTACATTATAAAGAAAAAGAAGCTGGAAGAGAACGCTTGACTTTTTCAAAGAGCTGCATACAATAATGTCAGGAACGTGTTGATACCGCTTGTGCAGTATCGCCATCAATGAGCAACGAGAAGCCCCTCTGGTACGGCCAATACCAAAGGGGCTTCTTGTTTTTATATAGGTTTCTGAAAGCATTGCATTTTGCCACATTTTATGGTATTTTGTAGAAGAAAGGTGCTGTCTGCAAGTACAGCGGTCATGCTCCCTCCCTCGCGTCACATTGTGCCGTGTCAGGAGGAAGTTCAATTTTTTGTCATCCTCCTGACGGTTTCGAATGTACACACACGAGATTCCTAAAGGAGGAATTCCATCATGGATATTTTGAATATTGTTTTTTCCGCACTGAACCTTCTGGCTACAGTCATCATCGGTGTCATCAATGTGACATGGATGATTTCGAGGGATGTCTTTCGGAACAAGCCTCGGGCAAAGCATTATTCCAAAAAACGGCAAGAAAAATGACCGCCCGATGCGTCCAAACTTCGGCGGTCATGTTTTCCAGTAAAATGTGATACCGTGTGAGGGAGCTGACTACTGTGCGGCCAGCGCCTTTCCTCGTTTTTATTATAGACTTCCGCGCGCAAGTTGTCAAGCGGAAAAGCCTCAGAGCTCGCACGGCGGATGTCGAGCGTTTTTTCGTTCCGCATCCGGTGCTTTCCATCTGCCCCGGCGCACGTTCCGCATCCGTGCGCCGGGGCATTTTATGTTTTTTGTGTATCTTTTTGCGCGCGCGTATGTTATAATAACATATTGTTCGAAAACAGATCCAACGTAAAAAAGGCAGAATATATCATATGAACACCAATGACATCTGGCTCATTGCCGGCCTCGGAAATCCGGAGCCGAAATACGACGGCACCCGCCACAACGCAGGCTTTGCCGCGCTGGACTATCTGGCCGGCAAGTGGGGCATCTCCGTCTCCAAGACCAAGTTTCAGGGCCTGTGGGGGCAGGGCGAGGTGGACGGCCACAAGGTCGTGCTCCTGAAGCCCCTGACTTATATGAACCTCTCGGGCGACTCCATCGGCCCGCTGGCGGGCTTCTTCAAGATCCCTGCTGACCACATCATCGTCCTGTGCGACGACATCACCCAGAGCCCCGGCAAGCTGCGCATCCGGCCCTCCGGCTCTGCGGGCGGCCACAACGGCCTCAAGAGCATCATCGCCCGCCTCGGCGGCGAGAATTTCCCCCGCATCCGCATCGGCGTGGGCGCAAAGCCCCGCCCGGACTACGATTTGGCCGACTGGGTGCTGGGCAAGTTCCCGCCTGACGACGCCAAGGCCCTCGCCGACCGCTGCCCCGACATCGCAGCCGCCGCAAAGCTCATCATGGACGGCAAGCTGGGTCTGGCGCAGAGCAAGTATAACGGGTAAGGCTCCCCCTTTGGGGGCAACAGCGACGACCGCCGCCAGTGGCGGAAACAGGGAGGAGCTGTTGGGGCAGCGGCCAGCAGGATGTGAGCAACAGCGAGGCAGACGCTGGGAGCCGCAACCCGGCCTTGGCGCGAAGCGCCTGAGAGGGCAAGGCCGCTGACAAAGAGCACAGACACAGCGATAACACCCCTCTGACAAAGAGTCTGCTTATCGCTGTATGGCAGCTCTTTCGCCCCGAGCTTGCCCTCTCCGTCACCTGCGGTGACACCTCTCCCAAAGGGAGAGGCTATTACGTCCATCTTCACTAGAAAGGAGGTCCACCATGTACGAAGCGCTCCTGAAAAACACCCCTGAATACCAGAAGACAGCGGCCAGCCTCGCCTCCCCCGGCCCGGCGGCGCTGTTCGGTCTGCCTCCGGCAGGCCGGGCATTGCTCTACGCCGCGCTCCAGAAGGACACGGGCCGCATCCTCTGCGTCGTCACCCCCGGTGAGGCCGAGGCCACCCATTTTGCCGACGACCTCAAGACGCTGGGGCTCTCGGCGGCGGTGTTCCCGCCCCGGGACTTCATGCTCCGTCCCGTCGAGGGTGCGGGCCGCGAGTACGAGTACCGGCGTCTGTCGGTGCTGGGCGCGCTGGCTGGCGGACGGCTGAACGCCGTCTGTGTCCCCGCCGAAGCCCTGCTCCAATACACTGTGCCGCAGGATGAGTTCCAGAAGAACACCCTCACCCTCAAGCCCGGCATGGTCTACAACCGCGAAGCGCTGGTGGAGCGGCTCTTCGCCGCCGGATACGTGCGGCGCAGTCAGGTGGACGGCCCGGGACAGTTCAGCGTCCGGGGCGACATCGTGGACATCTACGCCCCCGATATGCGCCAGCCCGCCCGTGTGGAGTACTGGGACGACGAGATAGACTCTCTCGCCTCCTTCGACCTGCTGACCCAGCGGCGGGACGGTGCGCTGGAAAAGATCTATCTTTCCCCCGCCCGTGAGGTGCTGTTCGGCAGCACCGCCGACACGGCGGAGGCCCTCCGCGCCGCCCAGAAGAAAGCCCGCGGCAAGCGCCGCACCGCCCTCGAAAAGGCCATGGAGTCCGACCTTGCCCAGCTGGACAGCGGCGTCATGCCCGAGGCCATGGACAAATACTACGGTCTGCGGTACGAGACGCCCGCCACCCTGCTGGACCACCTGAGCAGCCCCATCTTCATCCTCGACGAGGTGGGCGGCATCCGGGACGCCCAGAAGGCCACCGAGTTCCGACGCAGCGAAGAGCTGACCGGCCTGCTCGAGGAGGGCGTCATCTGTCCCGGCCTCGATGTGCTCTACCAGACCATGGACGACCTCGCCATTGCGGCGCAGGACCAGAGCACTCTGCTCTGTGAGAACTTTCTGCGGGGCATGAACGAGTTCAAGCTGAAAGACCTCATCAACGCCGAGGCGTTCGCGGCTCCCAACTGGGGCGGCGACCTCGCTTCCCTGCGGGAAGACCTCGACCCGCTGATCCAGCAGGGGTACGCCGTGGCCCTTTTCGCCGGTACGCCCAAGGGTGCTGCGGCCCTCACCCGCGATTTGGCTGACAAGGGCTATGCCGTCAGCATGAGCCGGGACGTCCGGCCCGCGAAAGGTCTGGTTCAGGTACTGCCCGGCCACCTCACGGCGGGCTGCACCTTCCCGTTCGCCCGCGTGGCGGTCATCTCGTCCCGGCGTCACGGTCTGGACGACGAGGCCGCCGAAAACAAAAAGCGCAAGAAGAACAAAAACGCCCTGTCCAGCCTCTCGGACATCAAGCCCGGCGACTATGTGGTGCATCAGAGCCACGGCATCGGCATGTATGCGGGCATCCAGCGTCTCGAGGTGCAGGGCGCGATAAAAGATTACCTGAAGATCCAGTACTCCGGCTCCGACGTGCTGTATGTGCCGGTCACTCAGCTCGATCTGCTGAGCCGCTACACCGCCCCCGGCGACGAGGAAAAGGTGAAGCTTGCAAAGCTGGGCGGCACCGAGTGGCAGCGCACCCGCGCCAAGGTCAAAAAGGCCACCGAAGAGATGGCCCAGGAGCTCATCGAGCTCTACGCCCGCCGCCGTCAGGCCACGGGCTACGCCTTCCCCGCCGACGGTGAGTGGCAGAGCGATTTCGAGTCCCGCTTCGAGTACGACGAGACGGACGACCAGCTCACCGCCACCGCCGAGATCAAGAAGGACATGGAAAAGGGCTGGCCTATGGACCGCCTGCTCTGCGGCGACGTGGGCGTCGGCAAAACAGAGGTCGCCTTCCGCGCGGCCTTCAAGTGCGTCATGGGCGGCAAGCAGTGCGCCATTCTGGCCCCCACCACCCTGCTGGCGTGGCAGCACTACAACAGCATCATCTCCCGCATGGAGGCGTTCCCGGTGAAAGTCGGGCTGCTCTCCCGCTTCCGCACCGCCAAGCAGCAGAAAGAGACCCTGCGGGGCCTGCAGGCCGGCAGCGTGGACATCGTCATCGGCACCCACCGCCTCCTCTCCAAGGACGTCCGGTTCCACGACCTGGGCCTTGTCATCATCGACGAGGAGCAGCGTTTCGGCGTCAAGCACAAGGAGAAGCTGAAAGAGAGCTTCATCGGCGTGGACATGCTGACCCTCTCGGCCACCCCCATCCCCCGCACCCTGAACATGGCCATGAGCGGCATCCGCGACCTCTCCACCATCGAGCAGCCGCCCATCGAGCGCCAGCCGGTGGAGACATTCGTGTTAGAATACAATGACGTCATCCTCGCCGAAGCCATGAAGAAGGAGCTGGCCCGGGGCGGTCAGGTCTACTACCTGCACAACCGGGTGGACAACATCGAGTCCTGCGCCGCCCATGTCAGCCAGATGGTACCCGGGGCGCGGGTGGGCATCGCCCACGGCAAGATGACCGAGGAAGAGCTGAACCCCGTCTGGCAGCATCTGCTGAACGGCGAGATCGACATCCTCGTCTGCACCACCCTCATCGAGACTGGCATTGACGTGCGCAACTGCAACACCCTCATCATCGAGGACGCCGACCGGATGGGTCTGGCCCAGCTGTACCAGATCCGGGGCCGCGTGGGCCGCTCGGGCCGGAAAGCCTACGCCTACTTCACCTTCCGGCGGGACAAGACCCTCACCGACATCGCCCAGAAGCGGCTTTCCGCCATCCGGGAGTTCACAGCCTTCGGCTCCGGCTTCCGCATCGCCATGCGCGACTTACAAATTCGCGGCGCAGGCAGTCTGCTGGGCCACAGCCAGCACGGCCACATGGAGGCCGTGGGCTATGACCTTTACGTCAAGATGCTGGGTCAGGCCATCGCCCGGGCCAAGGGCGAGCCCATCCAGCGGGACAAGAGCGAATGCCTCGTGGACCTGCGGGTGGACGCCTTCATCCCGGAGAAGTATATTGCCGACGGCCCGGGCCGCATCGAGGCCTACAAGCGTATTGCCGCCATCCAGACCCCCGAGGACGCCGCCGACGTGCTGGACGAACTCATCGACCGCTACGGCGACCCGCCGCCCTCCGTCAGCGACCTCGTGAACGTCTCGCTGGTGCGGGTCCAGGCCGCCGCCGTGGGCGTCTACGAAGTCACCCAGAAAAAGGACACCCTGCTGTTACAGGTGGAAACGCTGGACGTGGCCATGATACGCGGCCTGCTCATCGCTTTCAATGGCCGGGTGACGGCAGGAGCCGGCACCAAGCCCTACCTCTCGGTGACTCTCCAACCCGACGAAAAGCCGCTGGAACTGCTGCAAAGCATCCTCAAGGCGATGGCCGACATCCTTGCTGCCCCGCCGGAAGAAAACACCGGCAAAAAATAAATTTCACTAGGAGTACACTTATGAAGAAGAAACTCATCGCGCTCGTCTGCGCCCTCGCTCTGGCCGTCGGCCTCGTGGGCTGCAGCCTCTCCACCCCGGATTCCGTAGGCACCATCGGTAACGTGGACATCTCTTCCGGCCTCTATCTGCTGGCCCAGTTCGATGCCTACCAGACCGCCGCCGACCTCGCTTCCGACGACCAGGACGCCGCCAAGGTGTCCAGCTTCCTCAAGGCCACCATCACCGTCGATGACGCCACCGGCGAGACCGCCGTGGTCAGCGACTATGTGGCCCAGAAGACACTGGAAAACCTCGAGTCCTACGCCGCCATCGAGACCCGTTTCGATGAGCTGGGCGGCGTTCTGACCCTCGACGAGGAGACCCAGGCCGACAGCTACGCCTCCCAGCTGATGGAGCAGAACGGCGACCTCTACAAGGCCAACGGCATCGGCCTCGACACCCTCAAGCGGTTCGAGCGCATCCTCATCAAGAGCAACGACCTGCTCGAGATGTGCTACGGCATCGACGGCGAGACCCCCGTCTCCGACGCAGAACTGACCAGCCACCTCGAGGACGAGATGGTCTACATCCGCTATGTGGTCGTGCCGCTCTACAACACCAGCACCTTCGCTTTTGCTGATGACGCCCAGAGCGCCCAGATGCTCGAGCTGGCCCAGACCGCCGCCGAGAGCTGCAACGCTGCCATCCCCGATGGGGCCAGCGCCCAGACCTCCGCTTTCAGCGCCGCCGTCGCCGCTGCCCTGCCCGACATCTACGCGGTGCTGGATGGCGAGCCCTCTTCCGACGCTTCTTCCCTCTCCACTGCTCTGCTGGGTTCTGACAACATCGATTCCACCTTCTCCGAGGAAGGCACCGCTGACGCTGTCCGCGCCCTCAAGCCCGGCGAGGCCGCTGCGGTGCAGTATTCCAGCTATGCGCTGATGATGCTCGTCCGTCTCGACCCGCTGGACGCTGACACGCTGGACAGCCTCCGCGCACAGGCCCTCTCCGACATGAAGAGCGGCGAGCTGCAGGACAGCCTTCAGTCCTATGGCGCCCAGCTGCCCCACGCTCTGGACTCCGCCGCCATGAAGAAGATGCCGACTTCCAAAATCAAGAACGAGCAGTAATTTTCCTTAAAAATAATACAAAAGCTCCGGGGATCTGTTGGTCCCCGGAGCTTTTCTGTACTCATACTGCTTTTCAGATCCCGCCTCCAGCGCCGCGCGGATATGCATCGTGCGGCGTTGCTTTTTGTCGGTTTTCATGGTATCCTCTTAGCAGAAAGGCGCTGTCCTGCAAGTGCAGCGGTCATGCTCCCTCCCTCGCGTCACATTGTGCCGCGTCAGGAGGAAGTTCAATTTTTTGTCATCCTCCTGACGGTTCGAATGTTTCTACATGAAAATCTAAGGGAGGATTCCACTATGGAAATTTTGAATACTGTTATTGCTCTGCTCGGCCTTCTGGCCACTGTCATCCTCGGCACTGCCAAAATCACTTGGACGATTGCCCAAGTCTTTTTTCGGGATATGCATCACGCAAAACACTATATCAAAAAATAAAATGGCAAGAAAAATGACCGCCCCTATAGTCTTCCAAACTCCGGCGGTCATGTTTCTCAAAATGTGACACTGAGAGAGGGAGCTGACCACTGTGCAGCCAGCGCCTTTCCTTATCTTTATTATAGACAGTCGTACGTGGATTGTCAAGCACAAGAAATAGCTATCCTACCTTCTCAAATCCCGCTTCCAGCGCCGCGCGGATATGCATCGTGCGGCGTTGCTTTTTGTCGGTTTTTATGGTATCCTCTTAGCAGAAAGGCGCTGTCCAACCAAACGCAGGCGGCTATTGCTCCTCACCGGTCTCGCTGTCTTGCTCTTCGGAGCAAAGCAAGCGCGGGAGGGCAACTTTTTGGAGTTCCGCTCCCGACGCTCACAGCGAAGGGAGGGATGCCTTATGACTACATCGGAAATTCTATTGCTTTTCCAGACGATCATCGCACTGTTGGCGCTTCTCGTAAGTGTTGTACATCTGATGGACGACCGGAAAAAGGATGATTCTTATGGCAGCAAAAGGAAAAAGCACAAAAAGAAATGACCGCCCAAGACTCCCAATCCGGTGGCGGTCATTACTTTTGTAATGCTTGACTGGTGAGGAGCTAGCCGTTTGCACGGATAGCGCCTTTCCTTATCTTTATTATAGGCAGTCGTACGTGGATTGTCAAGCACAGGGATACAAAAGATAAAAACGGACCACCCGCTTCGGCCTTCTCAGGCTGTGGCGGGCGGCCCGACATTTTCTAACGCATTCTGATGCGATCCGACGTTTTTATCCGTTCTTTCAAAAACAATGCAGATGCATCATTTTTCTTATATTTCGGCGTTATTTTCGCCTTTCAGAGCATCTCGGAATGGGTAGTTTTTGCGTTTTTGAGTTCCCATAATTTTCCAGCCCATACATCTTCGACTGGTCTGCACCTCGATTATAGAGGAATCGCTCTCCAATGTCAATAGCCCAGCGCCTATAAAAAGCCCAAGGGCGAGGTCCCTTGCGGAACCTCGCCCTCAGACTATGTGAGATAAATCACTACATGCGCGAACATATAATGTTTATCATTACAGGCCGTGTGCCTGTAATACCTGTTTTATAGCAATTCAACTTTTTAACGCAACAGCAGCAGCGTTGAATTGCATATCGCAAATATGCTGTTATCCTGAACATTTTCATATACAAGGACTTCGTGGTCTGCCTCGATGGGTCCAGTATAGTGCATTTTTACAGGATTGTCAATATATGGTATTATTTTCGACATTTTAGCCAATCAGGAGCCGTGAAAAACAGCAAAATGCTCTGCCTGCACAGGGACAAATGGCCGAGAGCCCGTTCATGCTTTTACTGCCTTTTCAAACTCCGCTTCCAGCGCCTCGTTGACGGCGCGGACGGCGGCGGCATCGGGTTTGATGGCCGTGCGGTCATAGGTGAACAGGCCGTTCACCTCGTCCTCCACGTCGGTCAGCTGAGTGTACACCAGCGCCGACAGGCCCTTTTTCAGCTGCGGGAGAATCGTCCTGAGCTGCAAATCACGGTAGCGCTCGGTCAGCTCTGCCCGGCTTCTGGCCGTGCCGTAGCCGTAGGTCTTCCGTGGCGGCTCATGGCCGGGCATGGGCCATGCAATGCCGCCGTACTCGCTGAGGGCCACCGTGCGCACGTTCGGGCGGATGCGGAGCGGATAGAAGTAGTTGTGGATGGAATGCACATCTCCCCCGCCCCGGTCGAACCAGCCGCTGGCCTCGTCCACCGGACGGGACGGGTCGAGGGCGCGGAGGGTCTCGGTGGCTTTCCGTGCGTCGAACTGCCCCCACCCCTCGTTGAACGGCACCCAGCACCCGATGCAGGGGTGCCGACCCAGCGCGGCTACCGTGTCGGCCAGCTCCCGGGCGTACTCCTCCCGGCTGTGGGCGCTGCCCCGGCCCAGAAAGCCCCACAGCAGCTTCCCGTCCGGGGCATGGCGCATCAGGGGCTGTAAGGCGTTGGTCAGGTAGGTGACGTACCACATCGGGTAGGCCCCGCCGCCGTTGACCATATCCTGCCAGACGATGATGCCCAGTTTATCGCAGTGGTAGTACCAGCGCTCCGGCTCGATTTTGGCGTGCTTGCGCAGCAGGTTGAAGCCCAGCTCCCGCACGGTGTGCAGTTCGTGCTCCACGGCGTCGTCAGAGGGCGGGGTGTAAAGGCCGTCGGGCCAATAGCCCTGGTCCAGCAGGCCGTTGAGCAGGATGGGCTTGTCATTGAGGAAAAACCGCCGGATGCCTTTTGCATCCTCTTTGCACTCCCACTTGCGGAGGGCGAAATAGCTGTGGACGGTGTCGAAGCCCTCTTCTTCGCCCTGGGTCGTGCCGACGGTCAAATCATAGAGGAAGGGGCTGTCGGGGCTCCACGGGAAGAAATGCTCTTCGGCGATGTTCAGGGTCACTTCGCCGTCCCGGTCGGCCTCGTCGCTGCCCCAGTCCTCGGCGATGGTCACGCCGCCGGCCCGCACCACGGCCCAGAGGTTCGCCGCGCCGCCGGGCTTTGCAGTGTGGGCTTTCACCGTCACCGTCCGGGCGTCGTAGTCCGGAGTGACAGTCAGCGTATCAATGTAATTTTCCGGCACCCGCTCCAGCCACACCGTCTGCCAGATGCCGCTCTGGGCCGGGTAGAACATCCCGCCGGGCCGGAGGGTCTGCTTTCCCCTCGCCTGCGTTCCGGTGCCGGTGGGGTCCTGCACGGCCACCCAGAGGGTGTTGCGGCCCTGCGGGCGGAGCAGGTCGGTGATGTCCAGCGTGAAGGGCCAGTAGCCGCCTCGGTGTCCCCCGGCCAGACGGCCATTGACCTCCACCGCGCAGGCGTAGTCCACAGCCCCGAAGTGGAGCAGGACGCGCCCGCCCTCCCCCGCCGGGGGCGTGAAGGTGCGGTGGTAGTGGAGCCACTGGCCGGGCTGCAGCGTCCGGCCCACGCCGGAGGCTTTCGCCTCGGGCGAATAGGGTACGAGGATAGCGCCGTCCCACTTTGCCGGGAACTCCGAGCTCTGGGTGATGGCGTAGTCCCACGGGCCGTTCAGGTTGACATAGCTGTCCCGGCGCATGCTCGGGCGGGGATATTCGGGGAGCGGATGCATGGAACTACCTCACATTCACTTTTTATAGGCTGCGGCCAGCTTTTCCAGTGCGGGCAGACTGCGCTTCACCTTCTCGGTGTCGATGCAGTAGGCAAAGCGGACATAGCCCTTGACGCCGAAGGTGTCGCTGGGGACCAGCAGCAGATCGAACTCCCGGGCCTTGAGGCAGAAGGCGTTTGCGTCCTCTTCCAGCGCCTTCGGGAAGATATAAAATGTACCGCCGGGGCGCTCCACCTCAAAGCCCAGCTCGGTGAGCTTATCGTACAGCAGGTTCATGTTCGTCTCATAGACGGACAGATCGCTGGTGACGTCGAGGCACTCGGCAGTGGCTTTCTGGATGATGCTGGGCGGGCAGTTGTGGCCGGTGAAGCGGGAGATCTGAGCCATCATGTCCACCAGCACATCTTCGCCCTCGCAGCCGGGCCGGACGGCCACATAGCCCAGACGTTCGCCGGGCAGGCTCAGGCTCTTGGAGAAGGAGAAGCAGGTCAGGGTGTGGGGGTAGAACGCTGCCGGGTAAGGCACCTTTTTGCCGTCGAAGGCGATGTCACGGTAGGGCTCGTCGCTGACGAGGAAGATGTTGTGGCCGAAAGCCTTGCTCTTTTCGGTCAGGATGTCGGCCAGACGGCTCAGGGTCTCGGCGGAGTAGACGACGCCGGTGGGGTTGTTCGGGGTGTTGATGAGGACGCAGGTGACGTTCTCGGTCAGCATCTCTTCAAAGGCGTCGAGATTCGGCTGGAACGCCGGTGCCTGAGGCGGCACGACCTTCAGCACAGCGCCGGTCCCCTCCACATAGGGGCCGTACTCGGGGAAGTAGGGGGCGAAGGTCAGCACCTCGTCGCCGGGCTTGGTCACAGCGCGGATGGCGTGGGCGATAGCGCCCGCCGCACCGGTGGTGGGGAAAATATCCTTCTGCTCATAGGGCAGGCCGAAGGTCTTTGCCAGATGGGCCGCAACGGCGGTGCGGAAGCCCGGGTCGCCCTGACTGGGGCAGTAGCCGTGGAGGGCGACAGGCTCTTCCTCTGCCAGCAGGGTCTGCATGGCTTTGGTGAACTTGTCCGGGCAGGGGACGCTGGGGTTGCCCAGCGAGTAGTCGAACACGTTCTCATAGCCTATCTCGGCGGCGCGCTGTTTGCCGTACATGAAAGTCTCGCGGATGACGCTCTTGTGACCCAGCATGGCGCGGTAAGTCTCGTTCAGCATAATACTTTCCCTCTTTTTCTTATTGATCCTCTTCCGGCAGAGCGGAGGCATAGCTCTGCTCCACCTTCACCATACAGCAGTATCTCGGGTCCTGCTCCTTGACGAAATTGCACATCTCGGCCAGCCGCGCATCCTTGTCGCCGGTGTAGCCCGCCGGGAACACGAGGTCGAACAGCACGTTGGTGTGGCTGTCCCCCGGCACAATGCGCAGGTCATGGATGGACAGACGTGGGTCCATCTGACGGGCTTTTTCCATCAAGCGGCTCCGCAGGATGCCTACGGCGGCGTCCGACGTCACGATGGGGTCGTAGTGGATGGTGACCTGTAAGTGGTCTTTTTTCAGAAAATCCCGCTCGATGTTGTCGATGATGTCGTGGGCTTCCAGCGGGTCAGCTTCGGCGGGGAACTCGATGTGGAGCGAGGCGAACTGATGCCCCGGGCCGTAGTCGTGGACCATCAAGTCGTGGACGCCCAGCACCCCCGGGTAGCTCATGACGGTGTGCTCGATGTGCTCCACCAGCTCCGGCGAGGGGCTCTCGCCCAGCAGGGGGCTGAGGGTGTCCATCATAAGCCCCCAGCCCGACCAGAGGATGAACGCCGCCACGGCCACGCCCATGAGGCCGTCCAGCACGTCCCAGCCCGTCAGGTGGGAGAGGACGGTGGACAGGAGCACGGCGCTGGTGGTCAGCACGTCGTTCCGGCTGTCGGCGGCAGTGGCCATCAGAGTCTCGGAGTTGATGCGCCGTCCGATGGTCTTATTGAAGCGGCTCATCCAGAGCTTGACGAGGATGGACGCCGCCAGCACCCCCACACTGAGCCAGCTGAACACCACTGCCGTCGGGTGGAGCACTTTGAGCGCAGATTCTTTCAGCAGCGAAAGCCCGATGGCGAGGATGGTGACGCAGACCACGAGGCCCGCCAGATACTCATACCGGGCGTGGCCGTAGGGGTGCTTTTCGTCCGGGCCTTTGGCCGCCAGACGGAAGCCCACGAGGCTCACCACGTTGGACGAGGCGTCCGAAAGGTTGTTCAGGGCATCGGCCATGATGGCGATGGAGCCGAACAGCGTCCCCGCTGCCAGCTTGCCCAGACAGAGCAGGAGATTGCAGGCCATGCCCACGAGGCTGGCCAGATTGCCGTAGGCCGTGCGGACGGCGGCGTTCTTGGTATCGTCCGGGTGCCGGACGAACAGGCGGATGAGCAGTTGTGTCATAAAATTCCCTCTCAGCAGGTATTTCGATGCTACCAGTATAGCACTGCACTTTATGGTTTTGAAGTATTTCGGTAAAATTTTTCGGGTATGCAAAGCCCCCGGCGGGGAAGTTCCCTGCCGGGGGCGGCGTTTTTTGGGGGTCAAGCGCTCCTTACTTATCGGAAGGCTTGCTCAAGTCGATGCTGCGGATGATCTTGCGCACGGGCAGCACGCTCTTGGCGTTCATGGACAGCTCGTCCACGCCCATCCGCAGGAAGGTCTCGGTGAGGGCGGTGTCTGCGCCCAGCTCGCCGCAGATGCCCACCCAGATGCCGTGGCGGTGGCCCGCGTCGATGGTCATCTTGATGGCCCGGAGCACAGCGGGGTGGTGCGGGTTGAAGAAGGGCTCCAGCTTTGCGTTCTGGCGGTCCAGAGCGCAGGTGTACTGGGTCAGATCGTTGGTGCCGATGGAGAAGAAGTCGCACTCCTCGGCCAGCTCGTCGGCGATGAGGACAGCGGCGGGCGTCTCGATCATGGTGCCCACTTCCATCTTCTCGTCGAACTTCTTGCCCTCAGCCCGCAGTTCCGCGCGGCACTCGTCCAGCACGGCCTTGGCGTCCTGCAGCTCCCGCAGGCTGGTGATCATGGGGAACATGATGCTCATGTTGCCGTAAGCAGAAGCGCGGAGCAGGGCGCGCAGCTGGGTCTTGAAGAAGTCCTTCCGGGTCAGGCAGATGCGGATGGCGCGGTAGCCCAGCGCGGGGTTGTCCTCGTGGTCGAGCTTCATGTAGTCCACGGTCTTGTCTGCACCGATGTCGCAGGTGCGGACGACCACCTTGCGGGGTGCAAGGCTCTCAAGCACCTGCTTGTATGCCTCGAACTGATAGTCCTCCGTCGGGAAGTCCTTGCAGTTGAGGTAGACGAACTCGGTGCGGAAGAGGCCGACGCCGCCGGCGTCGTTCTGCTGCACAGCGCCCACGTCGCCCATGCCGCCGATGTTGGCAAAGACGTTGATGGTCTTGCCGTCGAGGGTGGTGTTGGGCTTGCCCTTCAGCTCCTGCAGCAGGGCCTGCTTTTTCTGGTCTTCCTGCTGGCGCTTTTTCAGGCTCTTGAGCAGGTCGGGGGTGGGGTCAACGTAGACACAGGCGTTGTAGCCGTCCACGACCGCCATCTTGCCGTCCCAGTCGTCCTGGATGTCCTTGCACTGGATAAGGGCGGGGATGTTCATGCTGCGGGCGAGGATGGCGGTGTGGCTGTTGGAGCTGCCCTCCCGGGTGATGAAGCCCAGCAGCAGACTCTTGTCCATGCGGACCGTCTCGGACGGGGCCAGGTCCTCAGCCACGAGGATGCTGGGCTCAGTCCCCTGCAAAGTAGCATTGTCCACGCCCTGCAGAATGTCGAGGATGGCCTGTGCAATGTCGATGACGTCGGCGCTGCGGGCCTGCAAATAGGGGTCATCCATAGCGGCAAAAACGGCGGCCTGATTGTCGCCGGCGGTCTTGACGGCGTACTCAGCGCACTTGCGCTGGCCGTTGATGATCTCCTTGATGGCGTCCACGAAGTCGTCGTCATCCAGCATCATGGCGTGGATGTTGAACACCTCGGCGATGTCCTCGCCGGCCTCGGCCAGAGCCTTCTCGTACAGAGCGGTCTGCTGTTCGATGGCCTTGGCGCGGGCGTCCTCAAAACGGGCCTCTTCAGCGGCGGTGTCGGCCACTTCGGCGGCAGAGATGACGGTATCTTTTTTCTTATAGATCTTCAGCTTTCCGATGGCAATGCCATTCAGGATGCTTTTACCGGTACCTACCTGCATTGCAATTTCTCCTTATTCTTGCTGTTTTGTGTTCTGCAACAAAAAGCCCCCGCAGGACATTCCCCGCAAGGGCTTCTCATCACGCTGGGCGATCAGACGTTCTCGCTCAGGAATTTCTGGATCGCTTCGGCGCAGGCGGCTTCGTCGTCGCCCTCCACCTTGATGGTAACGGTGTCGCCCTGCTTGACGCCCATGCCCATCAGGGCCATCAGCTTGCGCAGGTCGCAGGTCTTGCCGTCCTTCTCGAGGGTGGCGGTGCTGGCAAAGCCCTTGGCCACCTTGACGAGCAGACCGGCGGGACGGGCGTGGATGCCGCAGGCATCCTTAACGGTGTACTGGAATTCCTTCATGATCATTTTCTCCTTACTTCATCCGGTCCTCTTGGGCAGCTCACCCTGCCCCTCGGGACGCAGCACTCGAATCTTCTGGCTGCTGGATGTCTGCTTTTATTATAAACCTTAGTCGTTCTTTTTTCACCCTTTCATATTGCCGATTTTTTATCAAAAATTTTAGTAACATTTAACAGAATCTTTCTGCAAAAATACCACTACCGCACAATTATTCTGTTTCACCGCACTTTTTCGTACAGAATGACGGTTATTCGACGGGGTAGCCCTCGGCGTCCAGCGGCAGGTCGGTGTACTGCACGGGCTGCTCCTGTGCAACGTCCGGCTCGCCGGAAGTCTGCTGGGCCTGACCCTCCGCGCCCAGCTCGCCGTCGTGGCGCTCTCCCCAGTCGCCGCTGAAATCTTCGCCCGAGGTCTGCTGGGCCTGCCCGTCGGTCAGTTCATCCTCGTGCCGTTCGCCCCAGTCCCCGCTGAAGTCCTCGCCGGACACCTGTTCGGCCTCCTGCAGGGCCATCGCGGTCTGGGCGTCTTTCAGCCCGGTGACGGTGCCGGAGGGCTTTTCCAACAGGTACGCACCCACGGCCTTTTTCTTGTAGACCAGCAGCACACCGTAGCTGCTCACATCGCCCCGGCTGGCCGCCGGGATGAGCGCTGTCCACTTCTCCACGGTCTTGCCCTTGTAGCGGGTCAGATCCATGCCGCTCTGCTGCACCACCCCGTTAAAGGCCGAAAAGCTGTCGTCCCACTTGCGGGGGATCTTGACCTTATCGGCGGTGATGGACGCGCCGTCCACGTCCAGCCCGTAGCCCGTGAACCAGGTCTGGATGTCCTGCGCACTCTCGATCTTATTACCTGCCGCCGCGACAGCCACCGAGCGGGTGCTGATGTACCGCCCCAGCATGGCGCTGAACACCACCAGCGCACAGCACATCGCCCCCACGCCCAGCTTCTTGACGCTTGCCTTACTCAGTGTGACCACAAACATACCCTTGCCTCCCACCCATTCAGATTTGTCCGTACAGCATATGCGGGAGAAGCGGGAATATGCAGGACCTCTCCGTCTGCCTGCGGGGCCGCAGGGCGCAAAAAAGCCCCCGGCACGATGCGGAACGTGCCGGGGGCAGGGGGGATAGCGTTTTAGTGGATAAGCTCGTTGTGCTCGAACCCGCCGATGGTCAGGCTTGCGCCCTCACCGTTGTGGGTGAGGGTAAAGAGGGTGTCGTCCACGCCCAGAGACAGCATGCTGTCGATGTTCAGGACGGTCTCACGGAGCTGGGTGCGGAACACGATGGTGTCTGCGCCCTGAGCCTTCAGCTCCTTCAGGTTGCTCAGGCAGCCGGAAAGGACAGCAGTCTCAGCAGGCACTGCCACAACATACCGGCCATCGGCAATAGAAGTCTCGTAGGCCTCTGCGCCGGTCACGGTCAGGGTGACAGCGGAGGAGGAGCCGGAAGCAGGAGCCGCCGGACGAGGTGCTGCCAGCTCCGTCTTGGAGGCACCGCAGGCGCAGGTGTAGTGCGTGCGGACGAGCCCCTCATCTACGTTCTCGCTCCCAGTCGTCTTCCAGTTGTGGACATGGTCAGGGGCCGGAGGCGTACTCGGCTCAATGACCACGCTGCCATTCGTGAGGTTGGAGGTGTCGGGGGCAGCTTCCGTACCCGCAGCCAGATCAGGCTGCGTTCCGTTGCCGTTCCAGTACTGACCAGGCGTACCGATGCCTGCGCCGGCCGCCGCACCGTCCTTATAGTTTCCAGTAGAGCTTCCGCCTGCGCCGCCCTTTGCAGTGACCTGCGCAGAGCCCGAGACGGTGACGCTCAGGTCCTTGGCATCCTTGGCGCCAATGCCAGCGCCGTAAACATAATTCTTGTCACTGCTGAGCTTATCGCACCTGGCGTCCAGGCTGGCGTTGTCGGAGACGGAAACGGTGACCTTGGCATTCTCCTGACCCGAGCCGACGCCGCCGTGTTCGCCAACTGCAGCCACCTTCGCATTGTCCTTGATCGTCAGATTAAGGTTTCCATTGCCGCTGCCGATACCAAAGCCTTTGTCGTAAAGAGGGCTATAACAGCTGCCTTCCGCAGACACTTTCGCATTGCCGGAGATCGTAATGACTGTATTCGCATATTTGCCGCCGATCGCATTGTCTCCAGACGCTTTGGCCGTAACTTCCGCATCGCCTGTGATCGTGATGTCCGTGTCCACAAAGTTCGATGTGTCTGTTTCGCTCAACGTAATTCCGGTGCCAATGCCTGCACCATGGTAGCCCCCCGGGCCGCCGACGGCCTCGATCTTGCCGCCGCTGATCACGATCTTGCCGGTGCCGCGGCTTACCTTTTCTCCATCATAAACCTCGGCACTGCCGCGATACTGGCCGGAGCCGATGCCTGCGCCGCCGCTGCCGCCTTCGGCATACAGGGTCTGGTTGGTATCTTTGGCCGTGATGGTCAGGGTGCCGCCGCCATTGGTGATAGTGCTGCCGCTGGCATCCTTGGTCACGTCCTTCTCGATGCCGGCGTGGCCGACGGCTCCCTTGATCGTGTTCTTGCCTTTGAGCTCGATCTCCACGTCACCGTTGCCTGCGACATCCACACCGGCTGCGCCGCCGCCGCCGCTGCCCGCAACTTTTTCCTGCTGCACGGTAACATTGTTGAAGGTCAGCTTGAGCTTATTAACGGTGTTGTTAATGATCTCAATGACGCCCGTGCGGATTCTGCTGGAGTGTACTCCCGCAGAGGCAGTGGCAGTGGCTTCTGCCGAAGCCGAGGCTTCCTTCTTGCCCTCTGCCTTTTTCTGGGTCTGCTGCTCCTCAGCGGCAGGCTCGTCTGCCTTTTCCTGAGTCTTCGGCTCCTCAGCGGCAGGCTCGTCTGCCTTTTCCTGGGTCTTCGGCTCCTCAGTGTCAGGCTCCTCTGCCTTTTCCTGGGTCTGCTGCTCCTCAGCGGCAGGCTCCTCTGCCTTTTCCTGGGTCTTCGGCTCCTCAGTGTCAGGCTCCTCTGCCTCTTTCTCCGTCGTCGGGTAGTAGATCTCGGAGTTGCTCGCCAAAGACTCTGAAGTAGGCGCATACTTGCTGTCGGCCATGTTGATGCTGCCCGTTATCTCGATCTCTTCGCCGCTTTTGACAGTGCTCATTGTCCCGCTGCTGCCGGAGCAGCCGTCCTGCCAGACCGTAACGCTGCCGTCACTGTTTGCTTCAATAACAAGACCTCCGTTGGAGATATCGAATGTCGCCGCAAATGCCGGAGCTGACAGGGCCGCCATCATACTCAGGGCGACCGCAGAAGCTGCGATACGCCTGAGAATCCGTTTTCTTCGCATGATTTCAACCTCCCATTTTTTCGTGGTATTTCGTTCTTTTATTTTACCCCCCCCCCTATCCGTTTGACAAGAGTTTTTGTCAACAATCTTTTCGGTGATTTTTTGTCACATCTTACAAAAAAGGCCGCTGTTCCACACGTTTCGTGCAGTACAGCGGTCGATTTTTCCATATATTCTGTTTTTTACGCCGTCGGCGTCTGGCGATAGATGCCCAGGCTGTTGTCCGGCATCGGCATCTCCACCCGGGAGGCGCGGTCGTTCACGGCCACCATCATCGCGGCCATTGCGGCCAGCACCACGGCAATGATGAGCCACTTTACAAAATTCGGCAGTTTTTTCATTTGTTACATCCTCAGTTGGTTTTCGGTCGGCAGAGGGTGCGGGCGCGGGCCAGCAGTTCCGCCGCCTCCGGCCCGGAAAGCCGTTTCACCCACGCCGGGCGCTCTGCTGCGCCCGGGCCGGTGCTGTCAGCTTCCGCAAAGCTGGCAAGGCCGGTATCGGTGCGGTCATTCCATGCGATAAAACCTTCCGGCGCGATGTGGGCGCCGAGACGGCAGTCCAGCACCGCCGTCTTGCCCTCGGGACGCCACGGACGGCCCAGATAGACGCTGCCCGGCGGGCAGTCGGAGACGAAATCGCAGTTCCAGAACACAAAGCCCAGTCCATCGGCTTTGCCCGAAGGAGCTGTGACATAGCTGTGAGGGATGTGGTTGTCCACCGTGCGGATGACGCAGTTTTCGAAGAGGGCGTCGCCGCCGCCGAAGATGAAATCAATGTCGCCTGCGATCTCACAGTCGGTGTAGTACTGGGCGGTCGGTTTGCGGGGCGCAAGACCGCGCGGGCCGAGAAAACCGTCCTTCTCCCGCTCCTTTTCGGGCAGCGGGGCGCAGAAGAGGGTGTCCTGACTGCCCAGCAGCTTGACCCGGCGGAACACCGCCCGGGTGCTGTCCACATAGGCCGCGACGGCCTGCCCTGCTTTCGCGCCAGGACCAGCGTCGTTTTCGATCGTCATGTCCTCCACGCAGAGCGTTTCGCCGCTGAAAAAGGCGGTGTAGCTGCGGAAGGTATGGGTGGGCCGCCCGTCCCTGTGAGGCAGCTTGCCGCCGTCGCCCCACACGAGTTTCGTCTTATCTACACCCGCCCCCCGCAGGGTGATGCAGCGCTTTTCGCAGACCAGCTTTTCCCGGTAAATGCCGGGGCCGACCTGCACCAGCGCTTCTTCCTTATAGGGTACGGCCAGCACCGCCTCCGCGATGGACGCGAAGTCGCCGCTGCCGTCCTGTGCAACTGTAACTGTCAGCATATATGTTTCTCCTATAATCGATCCAGATACTGACAAGTATACCCTCTCGCCGCCCAAAAAGCAACTCAGCTGTTTTCGAGCCGGAGAACAGCGGCGGTAATGTCGTCGGGACGGCCCCGCTGGACGGCCCGGGCGCGGGCGGCTTCCACCAGCTTTTTCGCCAGAACGTCGGGCTGTTCTGCCTTGGCAGCGGAGAGTTCCAGCTGCTGCATCACCCAGCCGGGGCCGTCCACTAAGAGGCCGTCCGACACCAGCACCACATAGTCCCCCGCCGCCAGATGCACCACCCGGCTCTGCCCGCTGACGCCGCCGAGGATGCCCATGGGCAGGCTAGCTTCGCCCACAGCCCGGGCCTTGCCCCCATGCACGAGAAAGCCCGGGGCCGCACCGGCCTTGAAGAGCCGGGCTGTGCCGGTATAGAGGTCTACGCTCACGAGGTCGAGGGTCGCGCCGCTCTCCTCGTCGCTCTTGAGGGCCAGCGCCACGTTCACGAGCCGGGCCGCAAGCTCTGCGGTAAAGCCCGCTTTGAGCAGGCGTGCCGTCAGCTCTGCGGCGAGGTTGCCGTCTACTGCCGCCGGACGTCCCGTTCCCATGCCGTCGCAGAGGATCATCTGGGCCGCTGCCGCACTGCAGAACTGCTGGACCGCGTCGCCGGAGATCTCGCCCCGCGCCGCCGCGCCCGCCGTCCCGAATACGGCCCGGAGCAGGGGCTTTTCCGCAAAGAGCAGGGTGGTCATCCCCTTGCAGGAGAGCACCTGCGGCGGTTCGAGGCTGCGGCGGCAGATACGCCCCACCTCCCCGGCCAGAGCGGCCAGCTCTTTTTCATTGAAGCGGGTGCGGGGCAGCGTCACCGCCGCCCGGGTGCGGCCCAGATCGTCCAGCGTCACAGCACATTCCAGCGGCGGCGTCCCCAGCTGAGCGAACAGCGCCGACACCCGGCCAGACTTGTAGGGTTCCGGGTTTCCGGGACGCCCCAGCTGTTCGCTGAGGACGCCCAGTGCATCGGCCACGGCGCTGTACTGCTCCGTGAGGGCCGTCCGCATGGCCTCGGAGTGGACGCGGGCCTCCCGGCGGCTGCGGTAGAGTGCAAACGCCTTGTCCCCCGCCGCGCAGAGCGCCGCCGGGTGGATGCACCGCGCCAGCTGACCGGGCAGAAGCGCCGCTTCCAGATGGCCTTTTTCTTCCAGAATGGGGCGCAGGGCCTCCATTCCTTCCAGCGTGGAGGCGTGCTCCTGCTTCCAGCAGACTTCCCGCCGTCCGCAGTTGGCGCAAAGGCCGTCGTGGATGTTGTCGATGACCCAGCGGAACCCCTCGCACCGGCGTGGAAAAGCATCGTAAACCTCGTTCACCGTCTCCGCCAGCGAGGAGAGGCTTTCGGCCACCGCTTCCAGCCGGGTCGCGGCGGCAGAGAGGCGCGGCCGCTCGTCGCCGGGCGGGTCGTCCTCTTTGAGGGCGGGCATCAGCCAGCCCGCAGGCAGCAGGGCGCAGAGCCCCGCACCCGCCCCGGCGCTGAGCAGAAAGCTGAACGCCCCCGCCAGCGGCTGGAGGCAGAGCACCCCCGCCACACAGCCGCCCGCATAGGCCGCAAGCCCCTCCACCCGCCTCGCCGGGGCAAGCACCGCCGCAGCGGCACACCCACAGGCAAGCCCGGCGGCGGCAGGCGCAAGGGCAGGGTCTGACGCGGCCAGAGCCGCACCCGTCACCCCGCTGAAAGCCAATGCCTCCAGCGGCAGGCCCTTGCAGCAGAGGGCCAGCTCTGCCGCCGCACAGGCCATCACCCCGGGCAGGAAGAAGCCAAAGCTCATCCCGCCCAGTGCGGCGGCCACAGCGGCAGACAAGATCAGACTGCCCATGCCCGGTTTTTCGGGCGGGAAGCGCCGCAGGCCGTACCCCGCCGCTGCTGCCAGCAGGGCGTCGCCGCCGCAGAACAGGATGGTCTGAACGCCGTTTTCCTCCCCCGCCGCGAAGCAGACTGCGCTTCCCACCAGTGTGCCGCAGCCAGCCGCCACCGCCGGGACAAATCGGCCGGGCCAGAGCCATCGTGCCGCTACTGCCGCACCCAGTGCGCAGAGCAGGCAGACGCTCTCCACGGTCAGCGTGCCGAAACTCCGGGCCAGCACCCCCAGTGCAGCCCCGGCAGCCCCCACAGCGAAGCAGTCCTCCGCAAAGCCCAGCGTCAGCCCCAGCCCGAAAGGCATCAGCGCACCGTACAGCACGGCCCAGCCTCCGGCCAGCCCCAGCAGGAACGCGCTCCCCTGCCGCAGGGCGGGCCGCACTGCCGCCCGCGCCCGGAGCGCACCGTTCACCCGCTTTTTCCCGTCCGTGAGCTGTATCGTCCGAAAAGACACCTGCATGAAAAAATCCCCGCTTTCCGGCGGGGATCTTTTGCAATATCACGCTGTGCTGTTCTGTTTCCCGCGCCTTCTGCGTATACTGTAGCGCAGGGCGCGCGCAGTTTTTGGCGGGGTGATGGGATGGGATAAAATCTCAGCAGAAGTAGTGCGCTTCGCCAAAAAAGCTCGTCCATTTTGCGACCACCTCGGCACTTCGCGCCTCAATGATGGCCATGATGTTCCGCAGGACACGGGGCGGTATCTGCGAATTGTTATTGCTCAGGTAGCACTTTCCGGCCCGTGTTATCCATATCTTGGTGGCGTTTGCGCTGGGCGCCCCCTGCGCCACATGGACATGGACCGGTTCCAGAGGCTCGTTCTCATTGGCCCAGAAATAGACCCAGTAAGAGCCTATCTTAAAAACCTGCGGCATTTTCGACCCCTCCCTCTTTGGAGAATTGCAGGATCAGATGAGCCGTAGATTCTACAAGCTCCTGATACCGGGCAATTTCCTCCGGGGTAAAGCCTTTGATGTCTTCCCATTTGTAGTCCGGAAGATAGCAGACAGCAGAATGGAAGCAGTCTTTTGCATCCGGCTTTTCAAAATAGACCTTCACGCGGCCATCCGGGAGCATCTCCGAATGGACGACCTCGGTGTTATCGTCCAACGTCATAAACGGATACATCATACAGACTGCCTCCTCACTTTTTATTATAAGGTATTTCAGCCATTCAGCTTCTCGATAGCGGCCTTCACCCGCTCGAGGGTCGTTTCGCGGCCCATCATGCAGGCGAGGTCGGTGCCGCCGCCGGGGGTGCGCTGCTTGCCGGAGAGGGCAATGCCCAGCGGGTAGAGCAGCCAGCCATTCTTCTTGCCCAGCTCCTCGGCCTTGGCCTTGCAGGCGTCGAAGACGGTGTCACGGTCATTGAAGTCCAGTGCCTCGTCGCTCAGCACGGGCAGCAGGGCTTCCAGCGCCTCCTTTGCAGACTCAGGGGTGGTCTTCTGCTTCTTGTTGGCGTAGAGGCTCACGTCATACTCGGGCATGGCGTCGAAGAAATCCAGCTGCTCGGGGATCTCGCCCAGAACCTCGCAGCGGGGCTGCAGGTTTGCACAGAGCAGCTTCTTGTTGATGGGGGTATGGACGGCGCTGTCGATCCAGGGCTCGGCCTTGGCGAGGAACTCCTCGGGGGACAGGCGGCGGATATACTCGGCGTTGATGGCCCGCAGCTTGAGAGGGTCGAAGATGGCGGGAGACTTGGAGATGCCGTCCGGCGTCCAGATCTTGACCAGATCCGCCAGAGAGAAGATCTCCTGCTCGGCGTACTCGCCCTTGGGGCTCCAGCCCAGCAGGCAGATGTAGTTCAGGATAGCCTCGGTCAGGTAGCCCTTTGCAACGAGATCCTGATAGCTGGCGTCGCCGTTGCGCTTGGACAGCTTGTTCTGAGCGTCCTTCATGACCGGCGGGCAGTGGATGTAGTTGGGGATGTTCCAGCCGAAAGCCTGGTACAGCAGGTTATACTTCGGGGTGGAGGACAGATACTCGCTGCCGCGGATGACGTGGGTGATGCCCATGAGGTGGTCGTCCACGACATTTGCGAAGTTGTAGGTGGGCATACCGTCGGTCTTGATGAGGATCTGGTCGTCCATCTCGCTGTTGTTGACCTCGATATGGCCGTAGACCATATCGTCGAAGCCGGTCACGCCCTCGCGGGGGATCTTCTGGCGGATGACGTAAGGCTCACCGGCGGCGAGGCGCTTTTCCACCTCTTCCCTGGGCAGGTCGCGGCAGCAGCCATCGTAGTGGGTCATCTCACCGTGGGCGCGCTGCTCGGCGTGGAGGGCTTCCAGACGCTCCTCGGTGCAGAAGCAGTAATAGGCCTTGCCCTCAGCCACCAGCTGCTCGGCATACTGCTTGAACATGCCCATGCGCTCGCTCTGGACGTAGGGGCCGACGGGGCCGCCGATGTCCGGGCCTTCGTCCCACAGCAGGCCGGTCTCCCGCAGGGTGTTGTAGATGACATCCACAGCGCCCTCCACGTAGCGGCCCTGGTCGGTGTCCTCGATGCGGAGGATGAAGGTGCCGTCATCGTGCTTGGCCATCAGGTAGGTGTACAGGGCCGTGCGCAGGTTGCCAACGTGCATATAACCCGTAGGCGAGGGAGCAAAACGGGTGCGGATATTATTGTTCGGCATAATGATTTCTCCTTTTAATCTATCATAGGTTTTAATCTATCATAGGCAAATGAATTGCAAATATCTCTGCCTAAGTTTACCCTCTCCGGCCCTGTTTGTCAACGGAGACAGCAAAGAGGAGCAGTCTTGGCCGCCACTCTTTGCTTCTTTGAGAAGTTTTTGTCGAATCTGCCCGTTTAGATTGACGAATGGCTCAACTTTTTGTATACTGAACAGGCACGAAGTTGACAGAATTTTCCTGTTTTTCCTGCACGGGAACATTTTTTGCGTTGTGTCGGCGTAAAAGACGCTCATTCTGCCATCTTTCCGGACACACTGAAAAGGAGAAATGAATATGAAAACAACTGGCATCGTTCGGGGCATCGATTCTCTGGGCCGCATCGTCCTCCCCAAGGAGCTGCGCACCAATATGCACATCGACAAGGACTCGAAGCTCGAGATCTTCGTGGAGGGCGATCAGATCATTCTCAAAAAGCACCGTCCCGCCGGCAGCTGCGATTTCTGCGGTGAGCTGGCGGCCGACATGGCCCAGTATGAGGGTTACTGCATCTGCCCCGCCTGCCGGGCCAAGATTGCTGCGCTGTAAACGGAAAAGGAGAATCATATGAGTCAGATGATCGACTTCACCCTGCCCTCCTGCGTACCGGGCCGGACGCTCCATGCATTCCGCTGTGTGCCGGAGGGTGAGGTGCGGGCCATCCTGCAGCTCTCCCACGGCATGGTGGAGTTCATCGACCGGTACAAGCCTCTGGCCGAGTATCTGGCCGCCCGGGGCATCCTCGTCACCGGCCACGACCATCTGGGCCACGGCGGCTCCATCCGCACCAGGGCAGATTACGGCTATTTCGCCCAGCCCGACGGCAACCGCGCCGTCCTCGACGACCTCCACGCTGTCACTGCGCTGACGAAGCAGCTCTATCCCGGTGTCCCCTATTTTCTGCTGGGCCACAGCATGGGCTCGTTCTACGCCCGGCAGTACCTTTGCGAGTGGGGCGGTGAGCTTGACGGAGCCATCATCATGGGTACCGGCTTCCAGCCCAAAGCGCTGGTCGCCACGGCCCGGGCGCTCTGCCGGGTGCTGGCCGTCTTTTTCGGCTGGGAGCACCGCAGCAAGCTGGTGGCAAGCCTCTCCTTCCTCGGCTACAACAGGGGCCTCGAGGGCCGCACGCCTCAGGACTGGCTCAACCGTGACCAGGCCGAAGTGGACAAGTACCGCGCCGACGAGCGCTGCATGTTCACCTTCACCCTGAACGCCTACTACAGCATGTTCACAGGCATCCTGCGGCTGTACGACCCCGCCGTTCTGGCCGGGGTGCCGAAGGACCTGCCCCTTCTCTTTCTCGCCGGTGACGCCGACCCTGTGGGCGAGCGCACTGCCGGAGTCCGGCGGGCCATCCAGAGCCTCCGGGACGCCGGTGTCGGGAACATCGAGTCGAAATTCTACCCCGGCGCCCGCCATGAACTGCTGGTGGAGACGAACAAAGCCGAGGTGTTTGCGGACATCGCGGACTGGCTGAACAAACAGATCTGATAAACATAACGGGGCTGTTGTGCAACAGCCCCGTTTTTTTTGTTTTTCTTCTTTACTTTTTGGCTACCCAGCCGTCCACGACAGCCACGAGGGCCTTGCCCCGGCGGCCCAGAATTTTAGGCAGCAGGATGCGGGCCATGGCCCAGACGCCGGAGAAGTTGTACAGGATGATGAGGGCGGTAATGATGCCCGTCCAGAGGCCGTACAGCGGCGTATCGGCCAGCAGCACGAAAGCCTCAAATACCAGCGCGGCGGCGTTGACGAGGACGCGGCCCGGGTGGACGCGCATCCCGATCATGCCGTGGGCGTCGATGGCGCGGAGAGTGAACACCAGCCCGAGGCCGAGGAAGGACGCATAGGTCGCACCCACAGGACCCCACCACTTGATGAAGAAGTAGTTCATGAGGCAGTTGCTGATGGCACCGGCCATCATGGTGACCATGCTGCGCTGGGACTTCTTATTCACGACATAGACGCTGTTCATGAACTGGTTGAAGCAGCTGCAGGTAGACGCCAGCACGAGGAACGGCACGAAGTGCCATGCGTAATAGTAGTTGGACTTCATGACGTGCATGACCGGGCGGCAGAGCCAGATGATGCCCGCTGCACAGCAGAACAGCACGCTGGAATAGGTGCGGAAGATCCGGGTAAAGAACTTGGCTCTCCCCTCTTCCTCGGTGACAGCCGACAGCTGCCATGCGTCGTAGAAGATAAGGCCCAGCGTCGTGAGGATGGTGGGCAGGAAGTAGCCGGTGGAGAGCAGGCCGCTCCATGCGTCGCCGCTGTGGCCGTCGAGGCCGTCGCACATCTCACGCACAAAGAACAGATCGGAGGCGTTGATGATCCAGAAGCTTATCTGGGCCGGTATCATGGGCAGCGAGAAGTGGAGCATCTGCTTCCAGAGGGTCTTGTTGATGCCCTTCAGCTCGATGAAATCCCAGAGCTTGCCGGTGAACATCAGGAAGAGCACACTCACGAGGTCGCCGCTGATGATGGCCAGCAGATAGCCGTTGGCCCCCCACTTGAAGCCCACCAGATAGAGCACATAAAACGCCATGGTCGCCACGGTGCAGAGCACACCGTCCACGGCCACCAGCTTGTTCCACTGGCGGCTGCGCACGAACTGGGTGCAGAGGGTGCGCAGGCAGCTCATCAGGACGTAAATATAAATGAGCAGGCCGTACTGGGCCATATCGGGCAAAAACTGCGCCACCGGCCAGCAGAGCACGAGGATGCCGAAGCCGCCGAGGATGGTGAGCAGGCCGTTGGTGAACACCTGCTTTTCGCTGTTGCCCTTGTCGAGGCCGAAGCGGATGATGGCGTTGGACATACCCATCGACACAAAGGGGATGAGCAGATTGGCGTACTGGCTCAGGATCTTCGACAGGCCGAGGTCGGAGATCTCGGCCATCGCGTAGGTCAGGAACGGCTGAACGATGAGCGTCAGCAGCTTGGACGAAAAGCTGCTGATGGCAAAGATGATGGTATTGCCGGCGAGCTTCGAATATTTATCGCCGCCGGAGGTCTTTTCGCTTTCCAAAAGATTTTCTCTCCTATTTTAATAAATCCCGCCGGGCTTTCCAGTCCGGCATCAGCTTCGCCACCTCGGCCCAGAAAGCCGGGCTGTGGTTGGGCTGCAAAAAGTGGCAGTACTCATGCACTACCACATAGATCTGTGCCGCCTCGGGCATATTGTAGAGCTGGAGCGCGAAGGTGATCTGGCGCTTTGCCATATGGCAGACGCCCCAGCGGCTGGTCATGCTGCGCACTTTGATGGTGGGCTTCTGCCCGCCCAGCACCCCGGCAAAGGCCGGGTAGACCTTGTCGCTCATGGCCGTGAAGCGGGCCAGGGCGGCCGCCTTGTCGGGCAGCTCCTCCTGCCGCTTTTCGCGGGCAGCCTGCCGGGCCTGTGCAGCCCGTATCCACTCCGCCTCGGCGATGACGTAGGCGTCAGCGGCTTCCAGCGTCGTGCGCAGGGGGATGCTGAGGGCCACGGTGCCGTCCCGCCGGACGTGGAGGTTGAGCCGCTTGACCCGCCCCCGCGTCAGCTCATAGGGGATGCCCCCGGCCGCCCGCAGCATCACGCGCTCTTTTTGCATCTGCGCAGCTCCGCAAGGGGCAGCTGAGACAGCACGACGGCGGCGAAGATAAGGGCGCAGCCTGCGCTCTCCCGCATCGAAAGGTTCTGACCCAGCAGCAGCCAGCCGCCCAGCGCACTGAATACGCTTTCCAAACACATGATAAGGCTGGCGATGGCGGGGTTCAGCTCTTTCTGGCCCAGGATTTGAAGCGTATAGCCCGCGCCGCTGGACATGACGCCGCAGTAGACCACAGGCAGAAAGTTTGCGCCGTACTCCGCCAGCGTGGGCGTCTCGAAGATCAGCGCCGCCGCAGAGCTCTCCACGGCCACCACGATGAACTGGATGAGGCTCAGCCGCACACCGTCCACAAGCGGCGAAAAGTGGTCGATGGACATGATCTGGAAGCTGAACAGCACGGCGCAGCTGAGAAGTATCCAGTCGCTGGTCTCAATGCCGCCGAAGCCGTTCTTCATGCAGAGCATATACAGGCCCGCCACGGCGATGACCATGCTGACCCAGAGCTGAGCGCTGCCCTTCCGGCCCAGAAAGAGGCCGAACACCGGCACCAGCACGACGTACATGGCCGTCAGGAACGCGGCCTTGGCCGTGGACGGATTGATGGTGATGCCGATCTGCTGAGCCGCAGAGGCCGCGAACAGGAAGGTGCCGCAGACGAGGCCCGCCGCCAGCAGGGTCTTCCGCTCCGACTTCTCTTTCGGCCAGCCGTAGGGCTGGCCCTGTTTTTTGCGCACGGCGTCGAAAGCGAACACGGTAGGGATCAGCACAAGGACAGCCAGCCAGCTGCGCCCTGCGAGGAAGGAATAGGCCCCCATGCCGGAGCCTGCGCTCTGGGCTACGAAAGCCGTACCCCAGATAAAGGCACAGAGCATCAGCATGAGCGAATGTTTGGTCTGTGTCTTCATCCTGCAATGCCCTCCACCTTGAGTCCGCCGTAGAGGTAGTAGCGGCTGGAATCGTAGGAGATGGTCAGGCGGTAGCTGGCCGCCGGGTCCAGCCCGGAGATGACGCAGCGGTAGTTCTGACCATCGGTCTTGATATAATAGGTGCTTCCGTTGACGTACTGTGCGCCGCCGGCCACCTTCTGCCAGACGGACACCTTGTACCGCTGGGTACCCTCGGCGGTGCCGTAGCCGGTGATGGTCAGGCTGCCGCCCGGGACGGTGAAGTAATCGGTCTGGCGGCTCCAGATGCCGTTGAACACGAGGTTCAAGCTCCCGTTCACCGCCGCCGAGGCATACTTGGCCGAGGCATCAGCAATGCCCTCGATGTTCAGCGGGTCGCTGGTCGGTTCGGCCCAGCGGGTGCTGTCCTCTTCCTGCACCTCGTTGTCCGCGCTGTTCTTCATGTCCAGCACAGTCTTGACGCCGGATGCAGCCACAAGCAGCACCAGCACCGCCACGACGAGCAGGGCGATTCGCTTTATCTTTTTCATGATCTTTTATCCTCAAATTTTGTTTTAACACGAGGTTTTACACGATTTATAAAAGTTATTTTCGCAAGCAGGGTGCGCCGAATGACGAGGATTTTTGTCGGCAGACAAGGCGGTTTCTCGAAGCGATCCTAGGCGGATTGCGAGGAAAATCAACGCAGTATGCAGGCAAAAAGACCGCTCAGGCGGTGTGCAGCGCTTACGAAAATAGCTTTTAATAGTATACCGCATTTTATGCTCCCATACAAGAGTTCAGGCTGTAGTCAGAGCGGCCAGCGCCGCACGTTCGGCGTCGGCAAGCTCCGGCTGGGCCGACCGGAACAGCGAATCGTACCGGTAGAGCGCCCAGCCGCCCGCGCCGAGGCTGTGCAGACGTTCCACCTGCCGGGCAAGAGCGCTGCCCGTACACCACTGGCTCCGGCTGTCCTCGTTGGCACCGCCGTCCCCCTCGCCGATGCGATAGGCCCCCAGCCCGAAGTAGAGGGCCGTGGATGCCGCCCGGGGCATGGCCAGCCACTCCGGCACGATGTTCTCAAAGGCGAAGCGGGTGCTGCCCGACTGGAGGGTATAGCCGCAGCCCCAGTATATCTGCGGGCAGAGGTAGTCCACCACGGCGTTTTCGCCCTCGGCGGCCAGCCATGCTTTCACGTCGCTGTACTGCTGTCCAAGGTCGTTGTCGGGGTTGCCCTGCGGGCTGACGCCGAAACGGAGGGTAGCGTCGGCGGCTTTGACGGCATCGTGGGCCGCTTTCACCAGCGTGGTGACGTTCTGCCGCCGCCATGCGGCCAGATCCCCCGCGCCGCTGGCGGCGAACTGGGCCGCGTCCAGCGCAGCATCTGTCGTGGGGTAAAAGTAGTCGTCGAAGTGGATGCCGTCCACAGCGTAGTTCTGCACCAGCTCGGCCACGCCCTGCACCACATAGTCTGCGGCTTCCGGGATGGCCGGGTTCAGGTACAGCCCCTCGCCCACGGCGCAGACCCACTCGGGATGTACATTGGCAAGGTTATTTTCCGCCAGCGCGGGCGGCATCTTCGCCGAGGAGCGGAGGCGGTAGGGGTTCACCCACGCTTCCAGCGAAAGGCCCCGGCTGTGTGCTTCGGTGATGAGGACGTCCAGCGGGTCGAAGCCGGGGTCCTGTCCCTGCTCGCCGGTGCAGAGATGGCTCCACGGGAACAGAATGCTCCTGTAAAGCGCATCCCCGAAAGGCCGCACCTGCGCGATGACGGTGTTCAGCCCGATGGACAGACAGTTGTCCATCAGCTCCGCCGCACCGGCACGGAAGGCTTCTTCGGAGGAAAAATCCATCCCGGCCCATTCCAGATAGCTCACCCAGACAGCCCGCCATTCACCCGTGGGCAGGGCGGCGTTTGGCTCTGCTTCGTCCGTCGGCGGCACCGACGACGCCGAGGCCGTCTGGCCCCGGCCCAGCATCACCGCTGCCCCGGCCAGAGCGGCACAGCCGGCCCCGGCCAGGAACGCCCGCCGCCCGAACCGACCCCGCCGGGCGCGGCGTCTTCTCCGCCGCTGGGTCATGCGTCCTCCTGCATCTTATAGAGGCTCAGCGCTGCCCAGCCGCGGGCGCAGGCCAGCAGCACCCAGAGCAGGTTCGTCCAGAAGCCCAGCGCGGCCATGCCGCCGTATTTCGCCATCAGCAGGAAGAACAGGTGGAGCGCTTCGGCGGCACCCACCAGCTGCAGCTGGCGCTGGATGGCCATGCCGCGCTTATACTCGGTGCTCAGCAGCAGCGGCCACGCCAGCGCAGAGCAGAGGTAGCCCGCCCAGCCGTTGACCATGTAGCTCACCATCAGCAGCACGAACACGCCGGTGAAGTTGCGTTTTTCCCAGCTTGCCGAGCCTTTTTCCGCCGCGAGGAAAAGGGCCGCGATGCCCGCCGCGGCGAATGCGATCTGCTCGATGAGGCCGAAGCTGGTGCCGCTCAGGACGGCAAAGCCGTTGAGCATGGAGGCCGCTGCGGAAGCCAGCAGCAGAAAATACCAGGTCTTTCGCGTGAATTTGAGTTTCATATCGTCCCTCCCGCCCGCAGAAAGGGCGCAGGCTCCCCATCAGTTTTTGGAATTTTTCAAATATTATAACACATTTTGGGGCGTGTTGTGTTACAATAAGGAAAACTCGACACAAATTCCATCGGGAGGCGCACATGAACGCTGTTTTTTCCATCCTTCTCCTCACGGCCATTCTGGGCTTTATCGTATTTCTGCTGTCTAAGAAAGACCAGAACCGCCGCAGCCAGTACGGCCCCAGCGGCCTGTCCGAGTTCCGCACCGACCTGCCGCTGGACGACTGCTTCGACCGGCTGG
>ERZ780144.1040-NODE-1040-length-32890-cov-3.809746_pt1 | contig 32890 bp, 36 predicted proteins | sample MGYA00511380_ERZ780144 | MGnify/ENA primary metagenome ERZ780144 (study PRJEB29588, sample SAMEA1965858) | human gut metagenome | biome: human gut; feature: human-associated habitat; material: faeces | place: Denmark | collected 2008/2010 ... | reverse complement strand
TGTATAGAAATGGAGATATTTTTAATTCAATTATATTAAGATTACAAATACGCTTGATTTTCTATAATTGTATAGATTCTAAATAGATACGATTTGTTTTAAACAAAGAAAAGAATAGTAAGAATAAAGTACGAAAAGTGCAAAACTCTTCTGTTCTACCTTACGGTCAGTCTGTCGGTCAGGGGTAGAATAGAGGAGTTTTTTTATGTTAAAGATTGCGGTTTATGGCAAGGGCGGGATTGGAAAGTCCACGGTGACCAGTAATTTGGCAGCGGCATTTGCCAGTATGGGAAAGAAGGTTATTCAGATTGGATGTGACCCGAAGGCAGATTCTACGATTAATCTGCTTGGGGGTACGACACCGATTCCGGTAATGAACTATATGCGTGAATATGATGAAGACCCAGAGACAATTGAGGATATTTCAAAGGTAGGTTACGGTGGAGTTCTCTGTATTGAAACAGGTGGTCCGACACCGGGACTCGGCTGTGCTGGTCGTGGAATTATTGCGACATTTAGCTTGTTAGAAGATTTGGAATTATTTGAGACACACCAGCCTGATGTTGTGTTATACGATGTTCTTGGTGATGTTGTCTGTGGTGGATTTGCGGCACCAATTCGTGAGGGGTATGCGAGTAAAGTGTTGATTGTGACTTCTGGTGAGAAGATGGCTCTTTATGCTGCCAATAATATTAATAATGCAGTGAAGAACTTTGAGGACAGAAGCTATGCGAAGGTGTATGGTATTGTGTTAAATCACAGAAATGTGGAAAACGAGACAGAGAAGGTTACTGAGTTTGCGGATTCCGTAGGGCTTCCGATTGTTGGTGAAGTGCCAAGAAGTGACGAGATTACCAGATGTGAAGATAGGGGAATGACTGTTGTCGAAGGTGAACCAGAATCTCCGGCGGCACAGGCATTTTTAAATCTTGCAAAAGAACTTCTGGAAAATGCGCTCGGTACGGATAAGGCGATGGAAGTCATCGGCCGGCTGACCGCATCTCTGCAGGTAAAACCGTTTGAGTTTGTCAGAAAGGCAGATGCTTCCCAGCTTCTGAACTTCATTCAGGATGAGCATCCGCAGACGATCGCACTTATTCTTTCTTATCTGCCGGCGGGACAGGCAGCACAGATCATTTCCGCACTGCCACCGGACAGACAGGCAGATGTGGCAATGCGTATCGCGACAATGGACAGAACAAGCCCGGATGTCATCAAAGAGGTAGAGCGCGTGCTGGAAACAAAGCTTGCATCGCTTGTCAACCAGGAATACAACGTGATCGGCGGCGTCGATGCAGTCGTCGAGATCTTAAATACAGTAGACAGAGGAACAGAGAAGCATATCATGGAATCTATGGAGATCGAAGAGCCGGAGCTGGCAGACGAGATCCGCAAGAAGATGTTTGTCTTCGAGGATATCCTGCTGCTTGATGACCGTGCGATCCAGAGAGTGCTGCGTGATGTGGATAATTCTGATCTGGCAATCGCCTTAAAGGGTGCAAACGAACAGGTACAGAATGCAATCTTTAACAACCTGTCCAAACGTCTGGCTTCCATGATCAAGGAAGATATGGATTTCATGGGACCTGTCAGAATGAAGGATGTAGAGGAAGCACAGCAGAAGATCGTCAATATTATCAGAAAGCTGGAGGATTCTGCTGAGATCGTTATTTCCAGAGGCGGAGGTGACGAGATCATTGTCTAGTCAGAGTTTATTTAAAGCGGGATTTGTGAAGCTGGATGCGGATGCTGTCCGTGTGATCAATTCCAATGACAGAATTTCCCAAAGGCTGGAATCCCTTCGGGAAATGCCTTCTTATCCGAATGAGATCATGGAGGAAGAAGAGGCATACATGGATGAAGCGGAAAATGATGAGACGGCTGCAGCAGAGCCGGACGTACAGTCTGATGCGCAGCTGATAGAAAGCTCGCTGAATGAAAATGCAACGAAGCTGATCGAGCAGGCAAACAGCCGCGCAGAGCAGATCATAGCAGAGGCAAATGCACAGGCACAGCAGATCATCGCAGATGCACAGGCACAGAGTCAGGCAGATGCGGGACGTGCGCTGGAACAGGCACAGCAGCAGGGCTATACACAAGGGTATAGCGAGGGAAATCAGAAGGCGGTGCAGGAAACACAGGCAAAAATGGCAGAGCTTTCTGAAAAGGAAGCAGCCATGGAGCGGGAGTATCAGGAAAAGCTGGACAATGTGGAGCCATATCTGGTCGACAAGCTGACTGATATTTACGACCATATTTTTGCGGTAGATCTGTCAGAATACAGAAATGTGATATTCCATCTGATCAGCAACACGCTGCATGCACTGGAGAATACAGATACTTATCTGATCCATGTATCCGAGCAAGACTATCAGTTTGTCAGTATGCAGAAGACACAGATCGCCGAGGATGGAGGCGTTAAGCCATCCATGCTTGAATTTGTGGAGGACCGGACGCTTGGGAAGAATGAGTGTCTGATCGAAACACCGGATGGCATATATGACTGCAGTCTTTCCGTGCAGCTTTCAGAACTGAAACGGAAGCTGCTTTTGTTGTCCTATTCGGGAGCAAAGGAGCAATGAGTGTGTCAGATACATGTGTGAATATTGAAAAATATGATGAATTAAAGGAAGAGCTTTATTTTAAAAGACTGGGAAAGATCGCAGGTGTGGTTGGTCTGACGATAGAATCGGTAGGACCGGATGCCAGATTGGGCGATCTTTGCCGCATTTATAAGAGCGGACGTTGCGGAGATTATATTTCTGCAGAGGTTGTCGGCTTTAAAGACGGACTGACGCTGCTCATGCCTTATGAGGTGACGGACGGTATCGGTGGTGGCTGTATTGTGGAAAACGAAGGCTGCCCGCTGACGGTGCATGTAGGACCTTCTTTACTGGGGAAAACACTGGATGGCCTTGGCAGACTTCCGGATGGTAGTTTCCCACAGGGAATGGAGTATCCGGTAGAAGCACCGCCGCCTGATCCGATGGCAAGAGAGATCATCGATACCGTGCTTCCGCTTGGTGTAAAGGCGGTAGACGGACTGATCACAGTCGGAAAAGGACAGCGTATCGGCATTTTTGCCGGCTCCGGTGTCGGTAAATCTACCTTAATGGGTATGTTTGCCCGCAATACAAAAGCGGATATCAATGTGATCGCACTGATCGGAGAACGAGGCAGGGAAGTGCGGGAATTTATAGAGAGAGACCTCGGAGAAGAGGGAATGCGGCGTTCGGTCGTTGTTGTGGCGACTTCCGATAAACCGGCGCTGGAACGTAATAAAGCTGCCAAGACGGCTACGGCGATCGCAGAGTATTTCCGCGATCAGGGAAAGGATGTCCTTCTGATGATGGATTCCCTGACACGTTTCAGCATGGCACAGCGTGAGATTGGACTGGCAAGCGGAGAACCGCCGGTAACAAGAGGTTATCCGCCGAGCGTGTACTCGGAAATGCCGAAGCTTTTAGAGCGCGCGGGACGTTCTGATAAAGGTTCGATCACCGGACTGTATACTGTCCTGGTGGACGGTGATGATTTTAACGAACCGATCACGGATACGGCTAGAAGTATTCTGGACGGGCATATTATGCTGGATCGAAAGCTGGCACATAAGAACCATTATCCTGCGATCGATATTTTGCAGAGTATTTCCCGTTGTATGAGCCAGATCGCGGCGAAGGAGCATAAACAGGCAGCAGGTAAGCTGAAAAATGTTATGGCAACTTATCATGAAGCGGAAGATCTGATCAATATCGGAGCCTATAAAAAGGGTAGCAATCCCGATATCGATTATGCGATCGAGAAGATCGGCGCGGTAAATGATTATGTCATGCAGCAGACGGATGAAAAGTTTGAATTTGAAGAGGAAGTCAGTATGCTGGAACAGATATTTGAAGCCTGACAGGCAGGGGAATAAGCAATGGCAAAATTCCGGTATCGGATGCAGAATATATTAAATATCAAAGAAAAGCTGGAGATGCAGGCAAAAAATGAATTCGCGGCTGCCAATATGGAGCTTTTAGAAGAGCAGGAGCGGCTTTCTGTGATGCTGCAGGAAAATGCGGCGCTGCAGGAGGAAGGCAGAAAGCTCAGGCAGAAGGAAAGTCTCAGTATCCGGGATATTGCGGATAACAGCCTTTCTGTTTCTCTGATGAAAGAAAAAATGAAAAGACAGGCACTTGCCATTCATCGGGCAGAGCAGAAGGTGGAAGAAAAGCGAAAGGCAATGACGGATCTGATGCAGGAGAGAAAAACGCAGGAGGTTTTGCGGGATAAGGCGTTTGAAGTCTTTCAGCAGGAGGAAAAGGCGGAAGAAGGAAAGCAGATCGACCAGCTGACCAGCTATACATACGGACAGAAGGCAAAGAAGGAAGAGAGCAGGTGACAAAATGGAAGATACGGAGAAACAGACAACAGATCTGAAAGCTGATAAAAAACGGCTGAAGGATGAAAAAAATAAACTAAAGCAGGAACAGAAGAAGCAGCGGAAAGAAGCCCGGGCGCGTGCAAAAGAAATTGCACTGGAGGAAGCACAGCTTGATGATGATTCGGAAGGAAATCCTGCATCCGTCATATTGATCACGATCGTGATCGTGGCGATCTGGCTTCTGATCCTCGGACTTCTGATCAAACTGGATGTGGGAGGCTTTGGCAGCAATGTCATGACACCGATCCTGAGAAATGTACCGGTCGTCAATAAGATCCTGCCGGCATCGGAATCTGCGGCCGATGAGAGTGGATATGAAGGGTACAGCTCTTTGCAGGAGGCGGTCGACCAGATCAAGACGCTGGAGCTTCAGCTTTCCGCAGCGACAGCGGAATCGCAGACGGATGAGACGACGATCGCGCAGATGCAGGCAGAGATCGAAAGACTGAAAACGTTCGAAAATAACCAGCTGGAATTTCAGAAGATCAAAAATGAATTTTATCAGGAAGTTGTTTATGCGGAAAAAGGACCGGGCGCAGACGAATATGCCAAGTATTATGAGTCTATGGATCCGACGACAGCAGAGGCGCTATATAAAGAGGTTGTCGCCAAACAGCAGGAAACGACGGAAATACAGGATTATGCAGCTGCATATTCCGCAATGAAGCCAAAAGAGGCAGCAGCGATCTTTGAATCCATGACGGATAATCTTCAGCTGGTTGCCCGGATTCTGGGTGTGATGTCAGCAGACGACAGAGGAAAGATACTTGGTGTGATGGACGCGGCAGTAGCGGCGCGAGTTACAAAAATTATGGATCCGGAAAGCTAATATTTGTGCCCGGACGACCGATATAAAGAATAGAGTTCTGTACAGATACGGAACTCAAAAATCGGAAGGAAAGGAGGAACTATATGACGAGTAATGCAATTAGCAATCTTGCAGGGGCGACAGGGTATCAGATGAGTGCTCCAAAGGCGCAGCAGAATGCGGAACAGAGTTTTTCGGATATGCTCAGACAGACAGCCCCGACAGTGCAAAGCCCGGCAGACGGTGTACAGCAGACTGCGCAGCCGGCAAAAGAACAGCCGAAGCAGACAGATCAGCAGCAGACGGATACGCAGCCGGCTGACAATCAGCAGACAGATGAAGCCAAAGAGCCAAACACACAGGATGTGCAAAAATCTGCAGAAAAGGAACAGGTGCAGCAGACGGAAGAAACCGCTGCAGAAGAACCGAAGCAGGAAGAAGAAAACGGAGAACCGGATGCGGTATTACTTTCGGATGTGATGCAGCAGATCCTGCAGCAGATCACGGAGCAGCTCGGTGTTTCGCCGGAAGAAGTCCTGCAGGCGATGGATGCACTTGGTATTTCCACGGAAGATCTTTCGCAGAATATGGCAGCGCTATTGTCAGAGCTGACAGGTACGGATCAGATGGCGGTTCTGACGGATGAATCGCTTTATACACAGGTAAGTGATCTGGCAAATGCGGTAGAGCAGACGATCGAAGAGCTGGCAGATACTTTGGGGATGGATAAAGAGCAGCTGACAACACTTCTGCAAGACAGCGTAAAGGAACCGGAAGAGCCGGTTATTGTAGTGGAACAGGAATCTGCAGCACCTGTTACCGATATGCAGCAGGAAAGCATAGGCGATCAGGAAGTACAGACGGCAACGACCACAGATATCGAGGCAGAGCAGCCGCGTGAGACAAAGAGAGACGAAAACGGTAATATGCAGCAGCAGATGCAGGATATGCAAAAGCCCGCAGAAAATCTGCAGCAGACGCAGGGCAGTGCAATAGCGGCAGAACAGACGACAGAGCGGTTTGACCTGCAAAGGACACAAAAGATCATAGATCAGATTGCGGATTATGTGAAGATACATTCGAGCGAAAAGCTCACTTCAATGGAGATCGCGCTAAATCCGGCAAGTCTTGGCAGTGTGAACCTGCACGTATCCTCAAAGGGTGGTGTGATCAGCGCACAGCTGTATGCACAGGATGAGGCAGTCAGGGCAGCTCTGGAGAGCCAGGTGGCAGCATTGAAGGAATCGCTGGAAGCACAGGGCATGAAGGTAGATGCGATCGAAATTACGGAGCACAGCCATCAGCTGGAACAGAATCTGGATCAGAACGGCGGGCAGCAGGAAAGTGCAGAAGCACAGAAAAAGTCAGGCAGAAGACTTTTAAATCTGGATGAACTTCCGGAAGAAGAAGCCTATGAAGAGAAAATGACACAGGCAGAAAAACTGCAGATTGAAATGATGCGGATGGGCGGTAACAAACTGAACTTCCAAGTATAAAAGAAAGGAGAGAAGCATGGGCGTAGCAGCAATTGTAGAAGATGGCAAGATCACAAATGCAACATCGACAACAAGTACAAAGGAAAAATCCTCAACACTCGGCAAAGATGATTTCCTGCAGCTTTTAGTAGCGCAGATGAAATTTCAGGATCCGCTTGAGCCGACTTCCAATACGGAATACATAGCACAGTATGCGACGTTCTCGGAAGTGGAACAGATCCAGAATATGAGTAAGAGCATGGATCTGAGCAGAGCCTCAAGCCTTGTCGGACAGACCGTACAGATCACTTCCACGGATGATAACGGCAAAGAAACGACGAAGATGGGTAAAGTGGATTATGTAAAATATGAGAACGGAAAAGCAATGGTTTCCGTTGATGAGGAACTGTACTCTCTGGATGATGTGACTTATGTATGTGATCAGGACTACCTGACAGCTTTCGGACTGGCACAGACGCTTGTATCGGATATGGCAAAGCTTCCGAAGATTGAACAGGTAACAGCATCTGATAAAGAAACAATTGAAAAGGTTCTGAAACAATATGATGATATGAATGATTATCAGAAGACATTCTTATCCAAGTCAGTTGTCGGTTCACTGGAAGAATATCGCAAGAAGCTGGCTGAGCTTTCCGGCAATAAAGCAGATGACACGGAGAATGCAGACGGTGATAAAGCAGACGGCGGCAAAACAGACGGCGGCAATGATACAGCACAGGATGTATAGAAACGGAGGCGGAATATGAGTATACAGATAAACCCATACATATCCGCTTTGCAGGAAACACAGAAAGCCCCGGTTTCAAAAACGCAGGAAAAAAGCGAAGCAGGCAGATTTGGAGAATTACTGGAAGAAAAGCAGAAACAGCTTGATACACAGACTGTCAGATTTTCCAAGCATGCGGCAAACAGGCTGTCGGAAAGAAATATCAGTCTTTCGGAAGGTCAGCTGAAGCGTTTGAGCGAGGGGATGGATAAGGCAAGCGGAAAAGGAATCAAGGAACCGCTTGTGCTGATCGATAATCTGGCATTTATCGTCAGCACCGGATCCAGAACAGTGATCACGGCGACAAGCCAGGATCAGACACAGGAAAACATTTTTACAAATATTGATGGTACCGTAATCAACTAGCCGGACCTTACAGGAGGCTATCGGTTCCTGAATGACAGAGGGAACGAAAACGTACCACAAGGAGGTCATTTACTATGATGAGATCACTCTACTCTGGTGTATCGGGTCTGAAGACGCACCAGACAAAAATGGATGTTATTGGTAATAACATCGCAAATGTAAACACAACTGCATTCAAATCACAGTCCATTACATTTTCAGAACTGATGTATCAGACAACACAGGCAGCTTCGGGTGCCAATACACAGACCGGCAAGGCAGGTACCAATGCCCGTCAGATCGGTCTTGGCGTAAAATCAGGTGCGATTACTGCATCTGTGGAAACATCGGGATCCTCTCAGTCTACGGGAAATCCGTTTGATATCAAACTGACCGGTAATTCTTTCTTTATCGTCAGCGACGGATCATCCAATTTCTTTACAAGGGACGGATCTTTCTATGTAGACGGTCAGGGCAATCTGGCTATGAGCTCTAACGGTTATACCGTACAGGGCTGGGGGGTGGATAACGGAAAGATCGTCAGAGATACGGTCAGCCCGCTTCGTATCATGAGCTCCGATAATATGACATATCCACCGGAGGCTACCACACAGGCACACGTTTCCGGTATTGTGGATAAGAATGATACTTCCGTCAGCTCGGAAGCAGGTAAGATCATCAGCATCAGCTTCTTTGATAACCGCGGATATTCCTATACGGCAAAGCTTTCCATGAAGGCAACAGCAGCAGAAGGACAGTATACGGTAGAATTGACAGATATTCTTGATTCCAAGGGAAATGCGATCGATAAAACAAATATTAAACTCGGTTCTGTCAGAAACGTGGCAGAGAGCAAGAAGCTTTCTCTGGCAAACGGCTGCAGTGTCAATGGCACTACACTGACGTATCTGGATGAGGCCGGACAGAACCAGACAATGGATCTGAGCGGAAAGCTGACAGATGCCCAGAAACAGATATTGGCAGAGTCTTACGGCTTTACTTCCTACGATGAAATGGCAAAGCTGTATGTGACGGGAGCTGATGGTACTGTTACGACACTGGGAGCCCATCTGGACGGTGGAACCTTTGCACAGGTGATCAATGCAGCGGATGGCAGCATTGCAACAGACGGAAAGCAGATCACAGGCGGTATTATCCAGTATAATACGGCGACAGGTGAGATCCAGAGTGTCAACGGACTGACCAATAACCTGAATCTGGTGCTTGATTTTGGAGACCAGCCGGGCAGTGCGTTTGAGAATATTACGATTGACTTTTCACCATCATCTAACTACAATAACAACGGAACGAGTACGATCAGCGGCGATTACGGTGATGTGGACGGAAAGGGAACCGGTAGGAAGCTTGGTGAAATGACGGGCATTTCCATCCAGCCAGACGGTATGATCTACGCAGCATACGATAATGGTATGACAAAGCTGCTTGGTCAGATCGCAGTTGCAAGCTTTGCAAATCCATCCGGTCTGCAGAAGGAAGGTGATAACCTGTATTCCGCAACCTTAAACTCCGGACAGTTTGATGGCATCGGTATGGATGTTACAAGTGACGGCGGTTATATGACGACAGGCGTTCTGGAAATGAGTAACGTAGATCTTTCTTCTGAATTTACAGAAATGATCACAACGCAGAGAGGTTTCCAGGCAAACTCCAGAATTATTACAGTTTCTGACACATTGTTGGAAGAACTTGTCAATCTGAAGAGATAAATTTGATGAAATAAAGGAAAAGCCTCTGTATCTTGTATACAGGGGCTTTTGTAAAAGAAAATAATATATTGCGGGAGACCGCATCCGGTGCGGAATGTGTTGTGGAATATCCTTTATTCTATATAAATATAGGGGATACCTGTAATAAAGAAATGGGATTTAAGTATTTCGGGTGGTTTAGAAATGCAAAAAGGCATAGACAAGATACAAAAAATTTAGTAGAATTGATTAGTAAGATTATAGGTATGTGTATACATATAAAATAATAGGTAGGTGAAAAAATTGGATATAGCTTCCATTATCGGAATGGTCATGTGTGGCTTTTTCCTGATATACGGTATTTGCAGCGGTGATGACGGGGCAGCGGCACTTGGCAATTTCTATGATTTCTCGTCTATATTGATCACATTCGGTGGTGCAATCTGTGCGACACTGGCAAGTCATACGTTGTCAGACTTTTTGGCAGGTTTAAAGAGCTTTCTTCTGATCTTTAAAACGCCGGCACTTGATACACCGCAGATCATTTCCAAAATTATAGAGCTATCAAATGTAGCAAGAAAAGAAGGATTGCTTTCTTTGGAAGAGGCAGCGGCAGATTTGGACGATGCTTTTTTGAAGAAGGGAATCCTGTTGATTGTTGACGGAACAGATCCGGAGCTTGTCCGTGGTATCATGGATACGGAGCTGGGCAGTATCGATGCAAGACACAAAAAACGAATTGGGTTCTGGGAGGCACTTGGTGCCATGGGTCCTGCCTGGGGTATGATCGGTACGCTGATCGGTCTGATCAACATGTTAAAGAATATGTCAGATGTAACATCAGTCGGACCAAATATGTCCGTTGCTCTTGTTACAACGTTTTACGGTTCCATACTTGCCAACTGGCTCTGCACGCCTGTTTCCGCAAAGCTGAAGGCTGATAATGATGCGGAGATCGAGGCAAAGGAGATCATGGTGGAAGGTCTGTTATCCATACAGGCAGGTGAAAACCCGCGTGTTATTGAAGAGAAGCTGAAATCCTTCCTGGCACCGAAGGACAGAACGACAGTCGGAGAAGAGGAGGCGGAAGTAAATGGCTAAGAAGCGGCAGGAAGAACCACCGAAGGGTTCCCCCGCATGGATGTCGACGTTCAGTGATCTGATGAACCTGCTTCTTTGTTTCTTCGTGCTTCTGTTTTCCATGTCTACTGTAGACGCACAGAAGTTTGAAGCAGTGGCTGCATCCTTTTCACAGACGTTCAGTATTTTTGAGGCCGGTGCAACTGCGATCGGAGACGGCATTCTGATCAGTAACGGCGTTAGTCAGCTCAATGAGCTTGATAAGTACATAAACAGTACCGGTAAATCAGCAGATACCGACACGCAATCAGATGCGCTTGAAGCATATCAGGCAGCTTCCATGGAGCAGGCAGAGCAGATGGCTGAGAATATAGAAGAAAGCCTGCAGGAAGATCACGGGGAATATAACAGCGATATTTCAGTGGATTTTACATCCCAGTATGTTTCGTTGAATCTGAACGGTGCTTTTTTGTTTGATTCGGGCAGTGATCAGATCCGGGAAGAGGCAAAGCCGCTTCTGGACAAGGTGGGACAGATATTGGAACGTTATGCGGACAGTACGATCGAGATTGAAGGTCATACGGACAATGTGCCGATCCATAACGCCAGATTTGCCAACAATGATGAATTGTCAAGCTTCAGAGCCCTTTCGGTATTTGATTATTTTATGTCTACGACCACACTTGATCCGGCAAAGATCAAACATTCCGGACGTGGTGAGTATGTTCCGGTTGCGGATAATGCGACACCGGAGGGAAGAGCAAAAAACCGGCGTGTGGAGATCAAAATCTATACAGAATTATCTGATTATGAATAAAAGGGAGTTTTAAAATGAAAAAGAATTTAATGTCAGTTCTGATTCTGGCGCTTCTAATCGTTAATATCGTGCTGACAGTAATCACAATGGTCAGCGTGACATCGACAAACAAAAAGACCGCATCGGTGGTAAACAGTATTGCAACGGTTCTGAATCTGGAGCTGAATACAAGCGGAGATGATACGGCGGAAAAAGAGGTATCCATTGATGATACGGCTGTATATAATATCGAAGATTCCATGACGATCCCGCTTCGCAAGGGTGAAGACGGTAAGGAGCATTATGCACTCGTTTCGGTGTCTCTTGCCATGAATACAAAAGACAAAGATTATGAGACATACGGAACAAAGATCGCAGATAATGAAAGCCTGATCAAAGGTGAGATCGTAGAAGCATTTGGCAGCTATACGATGGAACAGATCCAGGCGGATTCGGACGTTGTCAGAGATGATATTCTGGCAAGAATCCAGGGACTTTACGATTCAAAGTTTATTTATAAAGTGACATTCCGCGATATTATCATCCAGTAGTCTGGTGAAATGAATGACGTATGTCATGACAGGAGGTGAGTCAGGTGGGAGAGGTTTTATCTCAAAATGAGATAGACAGCCTGCTGCAGGCACTGAGCACCGGCGAGCTGGATGTAGATGAAATGAAATCGGCGCCGGAGAAGTCGGTAAAGAACTACGACTTTAAAAGACCGGCAAAGTTTTCAAAAGAGCATCTTCGTACGCTGGAAATCATATTTGAACATTACGGACGGCTTCTTTCCACGAATCTTCCGGTTTATCTGCGAAAAACGGTACAAGTCAGTGTGGCGAGTTCCGAAACGGTTACTTTTTCGGAATTTACGAATGCACTGAGCAATCCGGTCGTACTGGGCATTATCAATTTCGCACCAATGGCGGGAGATATCATTCTGGAGCTTTCCACGAATATCGGCTTTGCAATTCTGGATCGTATGCTGGGAGGCGCCGGAAAGCCCCTGGAGAAGAACAGGGAGTTCTCAGAGATTGAATTGTCAATACTTGACAAGATTATGGTCACCTGTATGCAGCTATTGCGGGAACCATGGAAAAATGTAGTGGATCTGGATCCGTTCATGGAGCGGATCGAGACAAATGCACAGTTTGCACAGATCATAGCCCCGAATGAGATGATCGCGATCGTGACACTGAATATCAAGATCGGTGATGTGGAAGGGTATATGAACGCATGTCTTCCATATATTACGCTGGAAGATATCATGGATAAATTAAATACGAAGTTCTGGTTCTCTACGATGCAGAATGCAAGCGGAGAGAATTATGCAGAATATATCAGTTCGATGATCAAGAGAACTGATATTCCGGTCAAAGCAGTGCTTGGAAAGAGTGTTGTTTCCGTCATGGATTTTGCCGGATTACAGGTCGGAGATGTCATCCGGCTTGATTCCAAGATAGACGATGAAATGGAAGTTTATGTTGGTAATATTAAAAAATTTACTGCGTTACCCGGTACAAGCAAGGATAATTATGCTGTCCGGATCACGTCAGTTGTCAGAGAGGAGGAATAAATAAATGGACGGTATGCTGTCACAGGACGAAATAAATGCACTGTTATCAGGCGTGAACGCAGGCAGTTCAGATCCACAGCCGGATCCGCAGCCGGCAGCGACGGAAGAGATCCTTACGGATATTGAAAAGGATGCCATTGGCGAGATCGCCAATATCAGCATGGGAACATCCGCTACCACACTTTATTCCCTGGTGAACCGTAAGGTCAATATCACAACACCGACGGTATCCATTGCAAATTGGAAAAATTTTATAGATGAACAGGAAAAACCGTGCGTTTTTATTCAGATTAAATATACGGAGGGTCTGGATGGTGCTAATATCCTGATCATGCGGGAAAGAGACGTAAAAGTTATCACCGATCTTATGATGGGCGGTGATGGCAGCAATATAGACGGTGAGCTTGGAGAACTGCATCTGAGTGCTATTTCAGAGGCGATGAATCAGATGATGGGTTCCTCTGCGACATCCCTTTCCTCCATGCTTGGCAGGATGATCGATATCAGTCCGCCGGAAGCAAGTCTTGTAAATATACTTGAAAATAAAAACGGAGCAGACATTGCACCGTTTTTGGCCGGTGATTTCGTGAAAATAGAATTCAGAATGCAGATTGAAGATCTGGTAGACAGTACGATCATGCAGCTGTATCCGATCGATTTCGCAAAATCCCTGTATAAGATTTTTATGGAACAGCAGATGGGAACGAGCGCAGCTCCTGCACAGCCGGATCCTGCGCCGCAGCCACAGTCGGTTCCTGCACCGCAGCCACAGCCGGATCCTGCGCCGCAACCGCAGCCTTATGTTCCACCGCAGGCAGAAATGCCGCAGATGCAGCAGGCAATGCCACAGATGCCGCAGATGCAGCAGGCAATGCCACAGATGCAGCAGGCAAATATACAGCCTGCACAGTTCCAGGCATTCAATACGCAGATGCCACAGCAGATGGCAAGTCAGGAAAATATCGGTCTGATCATGGATGTACCACTGGAGGTTACTGTAGAGCTTGGCAGAACCAAAAAGTCTATTGCGGAGATTCTGGATTTTACGCCGTGTACGATCATCGAACTGGATAAGATCGCAGGAGAGCCGATTGATGTACTGGTAAACGGAAAGTTTGTTGCCAAAGGTGAGGTAGTTGTAATTGAAGAAAGCTTTGGTATCAGAGTGACAGAGATTATAAAATAAAATTCATTTAGGAGAGAGAATTATGGCAAAGAATATTTTGATTTGTGATGACGCAGCGTTTATGAGAATGATGATCAAGGATATCTTAACCAAAAACGGTTATAATGTGGTCGGAGAAGCCGAGAACGGTTTAAAGGCTGTCGAAAAGTATTCCGAGACAAAACCGGATCTGGTACTGATGGATATCACAATGCCTGAGATGGACGGTATCCAGGCACTGAAAAAGATCAAAGAACAGGATCCCGGTGCAACAGTTATCATGTGTTCCGCAATGGGACAGCAGGCAATGGTTATTGAATCTATTCAGGCCGGTGCCAAAGATTTTATCGTAAAGCCGTTCCAGGCAGACCGTGTAATTGAAGCCGTGAAAAAGGTAGTGGGCTGATATGATCCTTGCGGCAGGTATGTTAGAATCAGCAGCCCGTCTGTTTACGGTGATACTGATCTTCCTGTTTGTTTTACTGCTGACCTACGGGACAACACGCTATATTGCCCGCTTTCAGAAACAACAGATCGACACGACCAATATAGAGATCGTGGAGACTTCCAGGATTGCGCCTAATAAGTATCTGCAGATCGTGCGGGCGGGAGAGAAATATATTCTTCTTGCAGTCTGTAAGGATACAGTGACTATGCTGTCGGAGCTGGATCCAGGTACGCTGAAACCAAAGCAGGAGACATCGCAGATGGATTTCAAACAGATCCTGGAGAAAGCAAGGAAGTATGCGGCGGACAGTAAAAACGATAAGAAACGGGCGGATAAAAATGAATAAATGGTACATACGGCTTGTAATGGTTTTTTGTGCGGTAGTTCTGTTTTTTTCTGCAGGGAGCATCAAGGCAGAAGCTTCTACCATGAACAGACATCTGGCAGGAGATACGGAAACAAGAACCAACATTACAGAGCCGGGCACATCGGATTCCGCAGAGGATCTGAAAAATCTGAATATAGCAAATACAATGACAGTTACGTACAGTGATGGGAACGGTACACTGGCAGGGTCTCTCAGAATATTGCTGATCCTGACGGCAATTGCAGTCGCACCGACTCTTTTGATCTGTCTGACAAGTTTTACACGTATCCTGATCGTGCTCCATTTTACCAGAATGGCATTGAATACGCAGTCCGCGCCACCCAATCAGGTGCTGATCGGTCTGGCACTTTTTCTGACGTTTTTTATTATGAGTCCGACGATCAATACGATCAATGAGGATGCGATCAAACCGTTTGAGGCCGGTGAGATCACGCAGGAGGAGGCTCTGGAGACCGGAGTGAAGCCACTGCGTGAGTTTATGTATAAGCAGACACAGACCAAGGATGCACAGATGTTCTGCGAGATCGGCAATATCGAATGGACGGGAGAACTTGCCGATATCCCGACGAGTGCCCTGATCCCTGCGTTTATGGTAAGTGAGCTGCGGACAGCATTCATTATCGGTTTTGTGATCTATATTCCGTTCCTTGTGATCGATATGGTTGTGGCATCAGCCCTGATGAGTATGGGTATGATGATGCTTCCACCGACAACGATTTCCATGCCGTTTAAGATTTTGTTATTTGTACTGGCGGATGGCTGGAATCTGGTCATTGTAAATCTTGTGAAAACATTTTATTACTAGGAGGATGAGGTATGACAGTTGATCTTGTTGTGGAACTTGCAAATAAAGCCCTTTATACCGTCATATTAACGTCAGCTCCGGTACTTATTGTTTCGCTTGTGATCGGTCTGATCGTCAGCATTTTTCAGACCGTTACGTCAATCCAGGAGCAGACACTTACGTTTGTACCGAAGATCGTTGCAGTTTTTGTAACGCTGATGATCTTAGGACACTGGATGCTGAACCAGATGACGAATCTCATGGTGGATATGTGGTCGGACTTTTCTGTTTATATCAGGTAATGGATCATGATAGAGTATAGTTTTTCAATCCAGGAACTTGAAATATTATTATTATATTTTGTCAGAGTGACATGTTTTATTTATGCAGCACCGTTTTACAGTATGAATAATACACCGAATCAGTTTAAGATCGGTTTGGGATTGTTTGTGTCTTATCTGCTTTATGCAGTGTCATTGCCGCATCAGGAACTGGTTTATGGGACTGTACTGGAATATGCGGTCATTGTGATGCGGGAAGCACTTGTCGGTCTGATCATCGGATGGGGCGCAAATATCTGCAGCTCCATTGTTTTATTTGCGGGACGTCTTGTCGATATGGAGATCGGTTTTGCCATGGTCAATGCGATCGATCCGACGACGAAGGAAAATGCTACGATCTCAGGCTTCTACTATCAGTATACGGTAATGCTTCTTCTGATCGTATCCGGTATGCACCGCTATATTCTGCAGGCGCTGGCACAGACTTATGAGCTGATCCCTGTAAATGGCGCGGTTTTCCGGTCGGAACCGCTGATGAAGGCTGTGATCGGCTTTATGAGCCAGTATATCAATATCGGTTTTCAGATCTGTCTGCCGATTTTCTGTGTGACGCTCATCGTTAATGTTGTACTGGGCATTTTGGCAAAGGTGGCACCGCAGATGAATATGTTTGCGGTCGGTATGCAGATCAAGATTCTGATCGGCCTGGGCGTTATGTTTCTGACAGTGGGCATGCTGCCTTATGTCAGCGATTATATTTATAAAGAGATGAAGATCATGATCGTCTCATTTGTGGAGGCAATCATGCCATGATAGAATACAGACTACAGTTTTTCGCCAAAGAAGGACCGGGCGGAGAAAAAACAGAAAAACCAACAGCAAAAAAGCTGGAAGATGCCAGAAAAGAAGGACAGGTTGTAAAGAGCCGCGAGGTATCCAATGCATTTACAATGATCGCACTTTTTGTTCTGCTGAAGTTATCTCTTTCTTTTCTGGGGGATCAGTTTTTGGGCAGCTTTGAAGATGCTTATAAGTATATTCCGGAAGTGGTCGGACTGACAGACGGTAAGATACGGAGCGGAGATTTTTCCATGTTGCTGTTTCATATGCTTTTGCGGATGCTCCTTACCATGGCTCCCTTTCTTGCGGTCGGTTTTGTGGTTGCGTTTCTTTCTGATTTTTTACAGGTAAAATGGAAGGTAACAACAAAACCTTTGCAGCCGAAATTCAGTAAGATGAATCCGATCAACGGATTTAAACGTATTTTTTCCGTCAATTCTCTGATGGAGCTTTTGAAATCTATTCTGAAAATCGGACTGATCAGTTATGTGGTTTATACGACGGTCAGGGACAAGCTGCAGGTCATTTACCTGCTTTTTCACATGACACTGTGGCAGGGAATTGCTGCTGCCGCTGATATCGCGATTTCAATCGGTATGAAGGTATCGATCGTTTATGTTATTATCGCGGTACTTGATTTTGCATACCAGAAGCATAAATTCAATAAAGACCAGATGATGACAAAGCAGGAGATCAAGGATGAATATAAGAATGCTGAAGGAGATCCTGCCATAAAGGGAAAACAGAGGCAGAGAATGCAGGAAGCTTCCCGCAGGCGTATGATGCAGGATATCCCGAAAGCAGATGTGGTTATCACAAATCCGACGCATTTTGCGGTAGCGGTCCGGTATGATGCAAAAGAAGCAGCAGCACCTGTTGTGCTCGCAAAAGGAGAGGATCATCTGGCGGCGAAGATTAAGGAAGTTGCCAGAGAAAATAAAGTAGAAATTGTAGAAAATAAACCACTTGCCCGTATGTTGTATTATAATGTGGATATCGGGCAGCAGGTACCGCCGGAATTGTATCAGGCGGTTGCGGAGGTGCTGGCAATGGTTTATCATATGCAGGGGAAGATATAGGATAAATCGTTTCTTAAGATAAGAAAAAAATATGATCAGGAAAGGAAGGTGATGGAATGAAAAAAGCAGATCTTGCAGTTGCAGGCTATGTCCTGGCGGCATTTATTATGTTGATCGTGCCAATTCCATCAGGTCTTCTTGATGTTCTGCTGTGTATTAACATGGCAGTAGCGTTTACGATCATGTTTGGCAGTATGTTTGCAAAAGAAGCACTGGATATGTCTTATTTCCCGACAGTTCTGTTATTCACGACCATATTCAGGATTTCCCTGAATGTATCTTCCACCCGTCTGATCCTGACAAGCGGCGATCCGGGTAATGTTGTCCGCACATTCGGACAGTTCGTAGGTGGTAATGACTTGATCATGGGTGCGATCGTCTTTATTATTCTGATCATCATCCAGTTTATGGTCATCAACAAAGGTTCCGAACGTGTGGCTGAAGTAACGGCGCGTTTTACACTGGATGCCATGCCCGGTAAACAGATGGCAATCGACGCGGACTTAAATACAGGCGCGATCACTGACAAGCAGGCAAAGGAACGACGTGATAAGATCCAGCAGGAAGCCAGCTTCTTCGGTTCCATGGATGGTGCGGTCAAGTATGTAAAGGGAGATGCAACCGCAGGCCTGATCATCACCGCCGTGAATATTGTCGGTGGTATTCTGATGGGAATGTTCCGTCAGGGGCTTGATTTTAATACAGCACTGAATACTTACGCAGTTCTGACGATCGGTGACGGACTTGTCAGCCAGATCCCATCTCTTCTGATCTCCTTATCAACCGGTATTCTGGTGACTAAGGGCAGTAAGGATGCAGATTTCGGTGCAGCACTGATCAGTCAGCTTTTTGGCGTACCGCGTACGATGTATATGGTAGGTGCGGTACTGATCGGCCTTGGTATTGTGACACCGCTGAATACGATCATTTTTGTCGGAGTAGGTGTTGCTTTTGTGGTAACGGGACGTATGATGGCAGGTACGATCGAAACGGCGCAGATTGAAAATGAAGCAAATCAGGAGGAGATGGCGGTAGAGGAGATCAGACAGCCGGAAAATGTTACCTCGCTTCTGCAGGTCGATCCGATCGAGCTGGAGTTTGGTTATGGTATCATACCGCTGGCAGATGTCAATCAGGGCGGAGATCTTCTTGACCGTGTTGTTATGATCAGACGGCAGATCGCACTTGAGCTTGGTACGATCGTTCCGATCATCAGACTGCGTGACAATATCCAGCTGAATCCGAATCAATATATTATCAAGATCAAAGGAATCCAGGTCAGTGAGGGAGAGATTCTGTTTGATCATTATATGGCAATGAATCCCGGTTATGTAGAGGAAGAGATCACAGGTATCAAGACGTTTGAACCTTCCTTCCATCTGCCGGCTGTCTGGATCACAGAAGGACAGCGTGAGCGTGCGGAAAGCCTTGGTTATACGGTAGTCGATCCACCGTCCATTATTGCAACTCATCTGACGGAAGTGATCCGCCAGCATATTGCAGAACTTCTGTCCCGCCAGGATGTACAGAATCTGGTGGACAACTTAAAGGAAAGCAATCCTTCCATTGTGGAAGAACTGGTGCCAAAGATGCTGGGACTTGGCGAAGTACAAAAGGTATTGCAGAATCTGCTGCGTGAAGGCATTTCTATCCGTGATCTGCTGACTATTTTTGAAACACTGGCAGATTATGCCCAGACAACGAGAGATACGGATGTCCTGACCGAATATGTCAGACAGAGCCTGAAGCGTGCGATCTCTGCAAAATATTTCCCTGCAAATGAAACAACAAGCGTGGTAACACTGGATCCGAAGGTCGAGCAGGAGATCATGAGCAGTGTCAAGCAGACGGAACAGGGCGCATATCTGACACTGGCACCGGAGCGGACAAAGGCGATCATGGCAAGTGTTCAGACGGAAATCGATAAACTGGAGAGTCTCGGTAAAAATCCGATCATTATTACTTCACCGATTGTTCGTATGTATTTTAAACGGTTGACAGAGGATTATTTTAAAGATTTGATCGTTGTTTCCTATAATGAGGTGGAGACAAATGTTGAATTACAATCAGTTGGGATGGTGACCGCATAAATGATCATAAAAAAATTTCAGGCAAAAACAGAAGAGGCAGCGCTTGAGCTGGCAAGAAAAGAGCTTGGCAGCGGTATTGTTGTCATGAATGTAAAAAAAGTGAAAAAGAAAGGTCTGTTCAGCATCTTTAAGCCACAACAGGTAGAAGTGACGGTGGCTCTTGAGGAAGAGGAAAAACAGAATTTCCGCGAAGCGGTTGCGAAGGTCAGTGAGATCGCCAGACAGAGTGAAGCGGCTGGAAACACCCGGAGCGCGAAAACGGAACCGGAACGGCCGGCAAAGCAGGGAAAGGCAGAGCCGGGACCACAGCCGGAGAAACAGAGACAACAGGAGAAACAGAGGCAGCCTGAGAAAAATACGCAGACAATTGACAGCAGACAGGAGAGCGCGATCGAAGAAAAACTGAGCACCTTACAAAATCTGCTGGAAAAACAGATCAGTGATGTGCAGGATAAGGAAAAAGACAGCATGGAAGAAGAAAAGAAAGAGGACAGTAATGTCGCCTTCTTCCATCTCCTTTATAAAATGCTGCTGGATAATGAAATCGAAGAAACGTATGCCAATCAGCTTGTGGAAGAGCTGGATGGCAGTGTAAAGCCGGATATGCCGATCGATTATCTGCTTTCCGTTGTATATCAGAAGATGGTGCTGAAATTCGGGCAGACCAAAACGATACAGTCGGTAGAAAAAGGGCCAAAGCTTGTTTACTTCATCGGACCGACCGGTGTCGGAAAAACAACAACGATCGCAAAAATCGCGTCCCGCCTCAGCGTTGTGGAAAAGAAAAAGATCGTGCTTCTGACAGCGGATACATACCGGATCGCAGCGGCAGAGCAGCTTCGTACATACGCCAATATCCTGGAAGTTCCGTTCCGGATCATTTATACGCCGCAGGAGATCAGAACTGCGATAGAAGATTATGCGGCATATGACTATATTTTCGTGGATACTTCCGGGCATTCCCAGAAAAATACGGATCAGCGGGACGATACACTGGCACTTTTACGTGCAGCGGACGGCCAGGCAGAAAAGGAAGTTTATCTGGTTGTCAGTGCAACAACCAAGTACAGAGATTTATTGAACATAGCAGATACATATCAGAAGCTGACAGATTTCAGACTGGTATTTACAAAGCTTGACGAGACACAATGTCAGGGAAATCTGTTTAATCTGCGTCTGCATACGGATGCACCGATGTCTTATGTGACATGTGGGCAGAATGTCCCGGATGATATCGGTGAATTTGACGCGCAGAAAACCGTGAAGCTGTTATTAGGCGGCAATCAGTTCGAGTAAAGGAGGGCGATCGTTTGGATCAGGCATCACAGCTTAGAAATATCATAAAAATGAATCAGGAGCGCCCCCGTCCGCTTGCACGCGTCATTACGGTCACAAGTGGGAAAGGCGGTGTCGGAAAATCAAATACAAGCATCAATCTGGCGATCCAGTTAAAAAAGCTGGGACAGCGTGTTGTGATTTTGGATGCGGATTTCGGACTGGCCAATATTGAGATCATGTTTGGCGCAGTGCCACAGTTTAATCTGAGTGATCTGATCTATAAGGGAAAGGATATCACAGAGATCATTACATGGGGACCGGGCGGAATCGGTTTTATCTCGGGTGGTTCCGGTATTGCGGGACTTTCTAATCTGAACCGGGAATATCTGGCTTATATTATCCGCAATCTGGCAAAGCTGGATTCTATAGCGGACGTGATCATTGTGGACACGGGAGCGGGCATTTCGGATGCTGTACTGGAATTTCTGGTGGCGAGCAGCGAGGTGCTTCTGGTAACGACACCGGAACCGACCTCCATTACAGATTCGTATTCTCTGTTAAAAGCACTCGGGCGTCATCCGCGTTTTTCCAATGAGAATACAAAGGTTATGATGATTGCGAATAAGATGGAAAAGATAGAGGAAGGGCAGATTCTTTATCAGAAGCTGAATACGGTCGTGACAAGGTATCTGAAGATGGAGATTTCTTATTTAGGTACAGTACCGCAGGATGTGCAGCTTGAAAAAGCAGTGATGCAGCAGATGCCTGTTTCTCTGCAGAACGAGAATGCAAAATCTGCCAAGGCATATGAGCGGATCGCGGCAAAGCTGATGTATCCCGGGGAAGGGGAACCTGCTGTAAAAAAACGTGGTATGGCTGCGTTTTTTGCACATTTTATCGGAAATACACCGCAATAAAAACAGGAGAAAATTATGTTGACAAAATTGATTTTACCGGGAGAAAAAATCGAATTACAGTCGATGGAGAAAAGTATACTGGGCAGCGCTTCAGATAAGAAAAGTTATATATCCAGAATTTATGATGTATTGTCCGACGATCAGTTTGAGGTTTTGATGCCGATGGAGCAGACAAAGCTGATCCTGCTGCCTGTAGATGGGGAATATGATGTCTGTTTTTATACCAAGCAGGGATTGTATCAATGTTATGTCAGGATCGCAGATCGTTACAAAAAGGACAATACCTATATTTTACTATGCGAAACAATCTCCAATCTGAGAAAACATCAGAGAAGAGAATTTTATCGTTTCTCCTGCATTCTCAATATGAGCAGCAGGGAACTTGTAGAGGAAGAGCTTTCTGCGATAGAACAGAACAAGCAGTACATTCAGGCAGGACTTCCGCTCAGACAGAGTGTGGTGGTGGATATCAGCGGCGGAGGGATTCGTTTTGTATCTGATTATAAATATGAAAACGGGACACTGATCTATCTGACTTACAATCTGAGCAGTGAAAAGATACAGAAAACATATAACCTTGTGGGAAAAATCCTTTCTGTGAAGGAACTGGAAAACAGAAGAGGCACCTTTGAGCACAGGGTACAGTATATCAACATAGATAATCAGCAGCGGGAAGAGATTATTCGTTATATTTTTGAAGAAGAACGAAAGAACAGGCAGAGAAAAAATGGATAATAAGAAAAAAATACTGGTTGTAGATGACTCTGCACTCATGAGAAGAATAGTATGTGATATAATAAATTTGGATGAACAATTCTGTGTGCAGGATATGGCTGCAAACGGACTGGAGGCAATCAGTCTGATGCAGAAAAATACATATGATGCGGTTATTCTTGATATTATCATGCCGAAGCTGGACGGGATCGGTGTCCTGAAGGAGATCAACCGGCTGGGGCTGCAGGAGCATGTGGTGATGTTCAGTTCTGAAGCCAGAAAGGATGCAGAGATTACTCTGCAGGCACTGGAGCTTGGTGCGATGGATTTTATTCATAAGCCGGATTCCATTTTGGAGGCAAAAGGGGATACCTTTGTCAGACGATTTCTGGCTATTTTATCTTCTGCTGTGCAGAGCAGACCGCAGCCGAAAAAAGTGACGGTCGGGGAAAGCAGCAGAAAACAGATCAAAAAGCAGAAGGTCATACCGGATGGAAATGCGGTTGTGGCGATTGCCTGTTCTACAGGCGGACCGAAGGCACTTGCCGAGGTAATACCGAAATTGCCACAGAACCTGAATGCCCCGGTTCTGATCGTACAGCATATGCCGGAGGGCTTTACCAAATCGCTGGCACAGCGTCTGGATGAACGCAGCCCGCTGCATGTCATGGAAGCGGAAAATAACATGGAAATCCAAAAGGGATGCGCTTATATTGCAAGAGGCGGTAAGCATATGGAGATTGTGCGGCGGGATGGGAAACATTATCTGATCCTGAAGGACGGACCCACACGGGAGGGTGTCCGTCCATGCGCCAATTTTATGTATGAATCGCTGGCAGAGTCCGGTTATGCGCGGGTTGTATGCGTTGTAATGACCGGAATGGGAGCAGACGGAACCGCCGGCATACGGAATCTGCATCAGAAGAAACCAATTTATGTGATCGCACAGCAGAAAGAAAGCTGTGCTGTATACGGAATGCCGCGCAGCATTGTGGCATCCGGATTAACCAATCAAATTGAACCAGTAGAAAATGTGGCAGATGCCATTATAAAAAGCGTGGGGGTAAAATGATATGGACGTAACGCAATATCTGGAAATCTTTCTTGACGAAACAAAAGAACACTTACAGAGCCTGAGTGATCAGTTTATGATCCTCGAGCAGGAACCGGACAACATGGATACCATCAATGAAATATTCCGTTCCGCACATACCCTGAAAGGCATGGCAGGTACGATGGGATATAAGCGGATGCAGACGCTGACACATGATATGGAAAATGTGTTCTCGGAAGTCCGTAACAATACGATCAAAGTTGACGGTGCCATGGTAGACCTTTTATTCCAGTGCCTGGATGCACTCGAAGAGTATACGGAGAATATCCAGAATACGGGAGATGAGGGTACCAACGATAATGAGCACCTGATCAAGGCGTTGAATGATTATCTGGCTAAAAACAGCGGCGACGGCGCACCACAGCCGGCAAAAGAGGAAAAGAAAGAACCGGCAAAGGAAGAACCGAAGCAGGAAGCAGGCGCAGATCCGGGCAAGGAAAAATGGCGGGAGATCAAGCTGGGCGATACAGAGCATACTGTTATAGCAGAAGCAAAAAAACAGGGAAAGAAATGTCTCGGTGTGACGGTTTATGTGCAGGAATCCTGTATTTTAAAAGCAGCAAGAGCATTCCTTGTATATAAAGCACTGGAAGAGCTGGGCGACATGATCGTTTCCGTTCCGAGTGCACAGGATATTGAAGATGAGCATTTTGAATTCGACTTCAGCGTGATCATTCTGACAGATGCAGATGTAGAGACTGTAAAGAATGCAATTCTCAATGTATCTGAGATCGAGGCTGCTTATGTGGGAGAGGTAGAGCCTGTGCAGCCGGAAGAAGCAGTGAAGCCTGCGGCAATTGCCGAAGCACAGCCAAAGGAAGAGGAACAGCCGAAGAAAGCAGCACCTGCAGCACCGGCAAAGGCAGCAGATAAAAAGACAATCTCCAAACCGATCGTTAACAGAACGGTACGTGTGGATATCGAAAAACTGGATGTTCTGATGAATCTGGTCAGCGAGCTGATCATTGCGAAAAACTCTCTGGTATCCACTTCATCCCAGGAAGGCATTTTGACAAACAATACATTTAATGAGCAGATCGAATATCTGGAAAGCGTGACAACAAACCTGCATGAATCTGTTATGAAGGTACGAATGGTTCCAATCGAGACTGTCGTACAGAAATTCCCGAAGATGATCCGTGATCTGTCCAAGAAGCTGGATAAGAAAATGCAGCTGTTCATGTCCGGTGAAGAGACCGAGCTTGACAGAACTGTGGTAGATGAGATCGGAGATCCGCTGATGCATCTGCTTCGTAATTCCGCAGACCATGGTCTGGAATCTGCTGAAGTCCGTAAGGAGAGAGGAAAGCCGGAAGTTGGATCGATCTTCCTCGATGCTTATCAGGATGGAAATAACGTTATTATTGAAGTAAGAGATGACGGTAACGGAATCGATGTGGAAGCAGTGAAAAAGAAAGCGATCGAACGTGGTACGATCACTCCGGAGCAGGCAGAAAATATGGCAGATAAAGATGTTATCGGGCTGCTGTTTTTACCAAGTTTCTCTACATCAGAGAAAGTTACTGATGTATCCGGAAGGGGCGTTGGACTTGATGTTGTAAAATCAAAGATTGAATCTCTGAGCGGTGAGGTTGAAGTAAAAACAAAGCTGGGAGAGGGAAGTACCTTTATTATCAGACTTCCGCTGACACTGGCGATCATACAGGCACTGATGGTAGAAGTGGGTGGCGAAAAATATGCGATCCCGCTTGGCTCCATCCAGACGATCGAAGATGTGGAACCGGCAGAGATCAAATATGTACAGGCAAAAGAAGTGATCAACCTGCGTGGTACAGTTATTCCACTGATCCGTTTAAACGAAGTGCTGGATAATGAATCTACTAAGAAACCGGATGAGAATCTGCTTGTGATCATTGTCAAGAAGGGTGATAAGCTGGCAGGTCTTGTCGTAGACGAACTGATGGGACAGCAGGAGATCGTTATCAAGTCACTTGGCAATTATATCAATAAGAATAAGATCATCAGCGGTGCAACGATCTTAGGTGACGGCGAGATCGCTCTGATCCTTGATACGAATGCATTATTATAAGGAGGGGCAGTATGGACGAATTAAAAGAGCAGTATATGACAACACAGTTCATCGTAGTCCGTTATGGAGATGAGCAGTTCGGTATCGATATCAAATATGTGGATAATATTGTCCGGATGCAGCGTATTACACGTGTGCCAAAGGTGCAGAGCTACATAAAGGGTGTGATCAACCTGCGTGGCGAGATCATTCCGGTCATCAGCCTGCGGCTGAAAATGGGACTTGACGATGATGAGATCACGAAAGCAACACGTATCATCATCATCAAGCTGGAAAGCGGAGACAGTATCGGTGTTTTAGTGGATGCGGTAGAAGAAGTGGTAACACTGGAGCAGTCCCAGATCGAGAAGGTTGCTTATGATTCCAAGGATAAAAAAGCGAATTTTATCAACGGAGTCGGTAAGGACAAAGACAGGCTGATCTCCCTGCTGGATGTCAATGCAACATTTACAGATAAGGACGGACAATAACAGAAGCATTACATTTAGAAAAAGGGGGGTATATATGAGTAAATTTGATTTGAATCATGTATCCCAGCAATATTTTGACATTTTAAAAGAACTGGGCAATATCGGTGCCGGTAATGCAACGACAGCTCTGGCACAGATGCTTGGCTGCAAGGTGGATATGAAGGTTCCACAGGTCAAACTTCTGAAATTTCAGGAGGTTGGCGCGGTCATGGGTGGCGAGGAACAGATCATGGCAGGTGTTTATCTGCTGGTAGAAGGTGATATTACCGGAAGCATCATGTTCCTTCTGAAAGAAGACGCAGCCCATGATCTTGTGAATAAGCTGATGGGCGTATCCGGTCCGGACAGCGGAGAGTTTTCAGAGATGGAGCTTTCTGCCTTGAAGGAGATCGGTAATATTATTACGGGTGCTTATCTGAATTCCTTATCCATGTTGACTAATATGAAGATCATCCCATCGGTACCCGATCTGAGCATTGATATGGCGGGAGCGATCTTAAGTGTTCCGGCGATAGAATTTGGTGCGTTGGGTGACAGGATCCTGCTGATCCAGACACAGTTTACGGATGATAAATTACTGGATGGTTTCTTCATTCTCGTGCCTGATCTGGAATCCTATGATAAGATTATGGCATCTCTGGGATGTAATTAGTAGAAAGTGTAACAAGGTAATGGAATGAGTGAGATAATAAAAGTGGGAATGGCAGATCTGAATGTCTGTATCAGTCCTGACGGCATTACGACCCTGGGGCTGGGATCCTGTGTGGGAATCGCATTACGGGATCCGGTGACAGGCATTGGGGGTCTTGCACATATCATGCTGCCTGACAGTACGCAGATCAAAGACAATTCCAATATTCCGAAATTCGCTGATACTGGAATTGAAGAGCTGGTAAAACGGATCGTGGCAGCGGGCGGCAACAGATCAAGGCTGGTTGCAAAGATCGCCGGTGGGGCACAGATGTTTGCATTCCAGAACAAATCCAGTATGGTACGTGTGGGCGAAAGAAATGTAGAGGCAACGAAAGCAAAGCTGAAGCAGCTGAATATACCGATCCTGGCGGAGGATACAGGGAAAGATTTCGGTAGAACCGTTATCTTTTATCCGGAAACAGGGGAATTTCAGATCAAAGCAGTCGGAAAGGAAACGTATACAATATGAATACCAGAAATATACCGGCACTTGTTATGCTGACAGCAGGACTGGTGGCAGGAATTGTCATGTTTCGGATGCATTATAGTCTGTATACGATGTCCTGGGTGATTCTTCTTGTTTTTGCTGTTTTTTATGTGCTGGGCTGTCTGATCAGGCTGATGCTTGATAAATTCGGTATGCAGCAGGAGAAGAAGAAGGAAGCAGAGCAGGAAGGTGAAGCAGCACAGGAGACAGGACAGCAGGAAGAAAGGCAGCAAACCGAGGATGGAGCTGTGATCGAGAAACAGTAGCCAAGGAGGGTAATCTATGGAGGAAGCGGCAAGAAAACGTCTCTGGGTGGATTATGCGAGAACAAAAGATCCGGGCATCCGGGAGAAGATCATCCTGGAATATGCGCCGCTTGTAAAGGTGGTGGCAGGCAGACTTCATATGTATCTTGGCAGTAATGTGGAATATGAAGAGCTGGTAAGCTATGGGATCTTTGGACTGATCGATGCAATCGATAAGTTTGATTCTTTGAAAGATGTTAAATTTGAAACTTATGCCAGTCTTCGTATCAGGGGAGCAATTCTGGACCAGATCCGGAAGATGGACTGGATTCCCCGCACGATACGGAAAAAACAGAAACAGATCGAAAGTGTGATACGTCAGGTTGAACTGGAAAAAGGAAGAGAGGCAACTGATGAAGAAATCGCACAGGGACTTGGCATAACACAGGAAGAATATACGGACTGGCAATCCAGTATGAAGATTACGGGTATTGTTTCCCTGAATGAATATCTGGAGCAGGGAAGTGATATTTCGGGTGACGGAAGACAGATTTCCAGACATTTTGCACAGCCGGAATCTGTCATAGAGCAGCAGGAGCTGAAGGTGAAACTGGCAGATGCACTGGAGCTTCTGACCGAGAAGGAAAAGAAAGTTATAGTTCTTTATTATTATGAGGATCTGACGCTGAAGGAAATCAGCAATATATTGGAAGTGTCGGAATCCCGCGTTTCCCAGTTACATACAAAAGGGCTTTCCAAGATGAAGAAAAAGCTTGGTAATTATATGGGGATTTTGCATGATACCGTGTAGTCCGGGAGAAAGGGGGCTTATTATGAACGCATATTTTCGATTGATCATATCACAAACAGGAACGGCAATTGAACTGATTCCACAGACAGTTGGCGGCAGTCCGCTCAGTATGGATGAGATTGCGGCGTATCTGCAGCTAAAAGGGATTGTGGATTATGATATCAAACTGATCTATCAGACGATCGGAAGGCTGAAGGATAAGCCTGTACAGATCCCGCTCTGCAGTATGCGGTCTTATCAGGAAAATGAAATGTGTTTTTTCCGCATGTCAGAGGATAAAATGACTGTGACAGCACGGTTTATTGCGCCAAGTAATGCAGGAAGCACCATGTCAAAGGATGAGATCCTGAAAGATCTTTATGCGAGACAGATCCGATTCGGAATCGATGAAGCGGCAATAGATGCGTTTCTCAAAAACAGGACTTACTGTACAGACATTGTGGTAGCACGGGGAAAAGAGCCGAGACATGGTGAAAATGCATGGATCGAGTATTTCTTTGAAACAGATTTACAGGCAAAGCCGACGAGGCGGGAAGACGGCTCGGTTGACTTTTTTAATTTGAATACAATGAATCATTGCAGGAAAGGGGATCTTCTTGCAAGACTTCACCCGGAGGATAAGGGGGAAGAAGGCTGCAATGTGCTGGGAGAGCGGCTCAGACCGAGGGAGGTTAAGCATCTGTCTCTCCGTTATGGCAGAAACATAACAATATCGGAAGACAGACTGGAATTATATTCCGATATCAACGGCCATGTAGTTCTGTCCGGCGATCAGGTATTTGTTTCGGATATTTATGAAGTGGAAAATGTAGGACCTGCTACCGGAAATATTACTTCCGAGGGCAGTGTGGTCGTAAATGGTAATGTACAGGCAGGATTTTCCGTGACGGCAAAGGAAAATGTACAGGTCAAGGGTGTCGTGGAAGGCGCTGTAATTCAGGCGGGCGGTGATATTGTTATCGAACGCGGCATGAATGGAATGGGACGTGGCAAGCTTCTGGCAGGCGGCAGAGTCATTGCCAAATTTGTGGAAAATGCTGTGATCGAAGCAGGGAGTTACGTAGAAGCGGATTCTCTGATGCATAGCAAGGTAAGTGCAAAAACAGAGGTTACGGTAGACGGCAGGAAAGGCTTTATTGCAGGCGGTATTGTACGGGCAACGGTGAAGGTGTCCTGCAAGACGCTTGGATCAGAGCTTGGAGCGGATACCGTGGTTGAGGTCGGCGTCAATCCGGAGCAGAAAGCAAGATATGTGGTACTGCAGAAGGAGATCGTAGAATTACAGAAGAAATATATGACGGTAAAGACAACACTGACAGGTGCGGCGGCAAAGGTCAAAAGTGGTGTCAAACTTTCACCGGAGCAGATGAAATATGTGCAGACGCTGCTTACTGCCAGCCAGCAGCTGGAGAAGCAGCTTGCAGATGACAATGCGGAATTTGACAAGCTGGAAAACATGCTTGGGCAGAAGACAGAGGCATGTGTCTGCGTGCGGGACACTGCATATCCCGGCACAAAGGTTGTGATAGGGGACGATTCCATGACCTTAAAGAGTAAAGTACAATTTTGCCGTTTTGCACTGGTTGGCGGTGAAGTGAAGTATACCTCATTGTAAAGGAGAAATCGTTATGGCACTGGGACCGATCGAACTGAATATGATGGTAGGACGTGCGCAGGATGTTTCTGCAATCAAACAGAATGAGGATCTCAGACCGATGACTGAGCAGACAGCTTTTCAGAACCAGATGGAAAAGTCAGAAAAAGAGCAGGCAGGTCATGTCAGACGGACGGAAAAAACAGATACAAGACAGAGACGTCAGGATGCGAGTGAAAAAGGGAAAAATGAATATTTCGGAGACGGCGGACGCAGAAGAAAGAAAAATGAAATCCCGCCGGAGGGAAGAGTCATCAGGGGAAAAGGCAATGGTTCTCATTTTGACTGTTCTATTTGATACCGGCATATGAAAAGAGGAAGATACTATGACAACATTGGAGATTTTGCTTCTGATACTGGGTGCGGTTATTTTTATTGCAAGTTTTATCGTACCGGAAAGCAAAAGTGAACTGGATGCAGCAGATAAACAACTGACACAGGAAAAACTGCAGGAGCTTTTGCAGGAGGAAATGAAAAATGTACGCTCTCAGGTAGCGGATGCAGTGGATGAGACAGTTCATTATTCCATGGAAAAAACAGAGCGCGGACTGGAACGACTGACAAATGAAAAGATGACAGCGGTTTCCGAGTATGCACAGACTGTTCTGGAAGACATTCATAAAAATCATGAAGAAGTCATGTTTCTATATGACATGCTCAATAATAAGCATGAAAATTTAAAAGAGACAGCGACAGAAGTATCCATGGCAGTCAAAGAAGCGAGTGTCAAGGTCAGTGAGTTGGATGCAGCACGGGCTGCGGAGCCTGAGATCGACCCGGATCAACCGATCGAGCCTGTGATGGAGGATGCCAGAACGGGCGAACCGATCGTGGAGGAGACCTTTGAACCAATCAGTCTTTCCGGAATCGAAAAGCTGAAACGCAGAGAGGACAGCTTGCATGAGATGGACAAGGCTGCGGAGTCTGTTGTCAAGAAAGCGATCGCGCAGAGCCCTGTGATCCCAAAGGAGAAAAAGCCGGCACCGGCAGAAGAAAAGGATGAAAAGCCTGCAGAGCCGGCAGTAAAGACAGAGGAAAAAACGGCGGCAAAACCGGTGGCTGAGCCAGTGAAAAAAGAAAAGCCTGTAAAACCGGCAGAAAGCAAACCGAAAAAAACGGCGGCAAAAGCAAAAACAAAAGCAAAAACAGAGGCAAAAACAGAAGCAAAGACACCGGAAAGCGGAGATATCGCACTTTCCCTGCAGCCGATCACAGATAGCAGCAATAAGAACGAACGCGTACTCGCGCTTCATAAACAGGGAAAAAGCAATGTGGCGATCGCCAAAGAGCTTGGGCTCGGTGTCGGCGAAGTGAAGCTGATCATTGACTTGTTTAAGGAGATGTAGGAATGAAGTTACGATATTATATGCGGGGGCTCGGCATTGGCATCTTTGTGACGGCAATCCTTATGGCATTGACAATACATGGAAAAACAGAGCGTCTGACAGATGAACAGATCATAGAACGTGCCGAGGCACTTGGCATGGAAATGAAATACAGTAGTGATGTGCTTGCAGATACAGTGTCAGAGAATGCTGCGGAAGATACAAAACCGGCTGAGCTGCCTAATCAGGTGAAGGAAGAAACTTCTCTCGCAAACCGGCTGGCAGCGGAAGAAAAAACGGAAAATCCACTGCTCGACAGGGAAGCGGAAAATACAGATGCTGCTGAAGCGGGATCGACAGACAGCTTGCAACAGGACATCTATCATGAAGACCCGGATGCGGCAGAACGTACGGAAGCAAAAACGGATAGCAGTGCAGATGCGGACAGCGCAGAGGAAAGCACAACAGAGGAAAACGCAGCGGATGCGCAGGATGAAAGTACTGCAGATGATTCAGATCAGACAACCGCAGCAGGAAGCAGCGAATCAGATACACAGGCTGCAGGCAGCAAGCAGATCACAGTCAGCAGTGGTGACGGTTCTGATACAGTGGCAAGAAAGCTGTACGAAGCCGGACTTATCAGTGATGTAGCCGCCTATGACAGATATCTCTGCCAGAATGGCTACGATAAGAAAATCTGCACAGGCGTCAAGACAATCCCTGCAGGTGCCACAGAGGCGGAGATCGCGCAGATTCTGACAACGCGGTAGAAAATTCACAATTTCACAAAATACGAAAAATCCCTTGCAGTAAGGGATTTTTTATGTTAAACTCAATTCGTTGTGACTAGAAAACACGTATGCAGATTTTCAGTTGGTTTTCTGGGTAATAAAAGCCTTTTATTACTTTGTGCAGCGCACATCCCGTATAACGCCGGGAAGAATGACTGTAAAAGAAGAAGCATGCGGAAGCAAAAAAACCAAATGGAGGTAAAGACATGAGCGTTATTTCAATGAAACAGTTATTAGAAGCAGGTGTTCATTTCGGACATCAGACAA
>ERZ780144.1036-NODE-1036-length-32944-cov-26.483931_pt1 | contig 32944 bp, 31 predicted proteins | sample MGYA00511380_ERZ780144 | MGnify/ENA primary metagenome ERZ780144 (study PRJEB29588, sample SAMEA1965858) | human gut metagenome | biome: human gut; feature: human-associated habitat; material: faeces | place: Denmark | collected 2008/2010 ... | reverse complement strand
GACAGAGCACATGAACATGAGGATTATCTCTTTCCTTTTTGTCGGGATTATGAACCGCCATATCAGCGATCATTCCTTTAGCAATGAAGTTCTCATTAATAAATCTTTTTGCAAGAATAATATTTTCTTCCATTGAGAATTCATTCATAAGTGCAAAATCAAAGCTATATGCAAGCTGTGCTTTGGGATGCTTCTCTACCTTCTCTACTGCATTCCATAATGTTTCCCTGTCATGAAAAGACTCCGGCACATAATCAGGAGCTATAATCTCGGTGTAAACAACTCCTCTTTTTGCTGTATAATCTGCATATTCTCCATAATAATGATCCTGTAGTCTTTCACCGGCTCGATACGCAGCTGCTGCGATTGCTGACTGTCCCTTTCCTCTGGAAACCTGTGTTACATGAAAATGATAAATCGCCATCAACAATCCTCCTACCTGCCATTTGACAAGGCCTTGTAAAACGCTTCATGAAGTGCATTGATATCCAGATGCTCCATCATCTGACCAAGCTGTACTTCCGATAACTCTTTCAGTTCTGGAAAATACTGTGCCATAACCGCACCAAGCACTATCAATCTATGTGTTCTTGCCTTTCTGCTCATATTTTCACGATACTTCAACCGATTCTCTGCTCTTACGAGCTGCCTCTTCGCCTGCTGTTTTTCTTGTTTTGCTTTTTCAATCTCTACACGAATCTTGTGTAACTTTTCATTTCCTTCCATTTGAAATCCTCCATATCCCAAATTCATTTTTGTCATTTCACCTCATCATTTCCTGGCAGGTAACCTCTGGGTTCTTTAGCCTTATAGACTGTTTTGGACTGTGCCGTTATCACGCTCTTGGCCGGCTCCCCGGATTATTTCCGGATTATCGCCTGACTTCCCCGATGCGGTAGTGATTTGGAATGCTCATGAAGTTGTATAGAGATTTTCTCAAATTCAAAGTGCATTTCCCGTATATCCGAAATGTAGGATTTTGCACAAAAAAATAAAAATTTCCACTCTTTTGGAAATTTGCCTTGATATGAACGTACGTTCTGTCGTATGATAAAAGGGATTCGATTGCTATAAAATAAAAAGGACTCTAATCTATGAATTGTAAATTGACGCTACAGGAAAAATTAAAAGATTTAAGAACCGAACGAGGACTATCTCTCGTAGAACTATCAGAAAAAACTGGTATCTCAAAATCTGCTCTAGGCAGCTACGAGAGCGATGATACCAAAAATGCGATTACTGTGAATGTAATCGTTACTCTGGCTGGATTCTACGGAGTAACCAGTGATTACTTACTGGGTATTACAGAAAATCGTGAACGCCATCCTTTCCCGGTTGATGAACTTGGCTTAGATGATGAAACTATAGCTTTATTAAAAGAACGCAATCTGAATGTGCGGCTGATTTGTGAAATGATAAAGGATCCTCATTTTTCTGATTTTTTATCTGACCTTGAAATCTATGTTGACAATCTGGCATCTGCTCAGATTCGTAATATGAACAAATACATAGAGCACAACCGGGCAATGATAAAAAACAAATATTCGCTCTCTGATAGTGACCACTATATGCGCTCACTAAAGGCAGCTCTCATTAATGAGGATAATTATTTTGACAATCTTTTGGGAAATGATATTTCTGCGATTGCAAAAGATTTACGAGAATTACATAAAAAAGATTCCAATACTGGAAGTTATGATACTATTTTTGATGAATTCATGGATACCTATGAGGAAGTCCAGAAAGCAGACAGCATAACACAAAAGCAAATGCTGACATACAGTAAACTTTTTCAAATGAATTTTACGAAAATGGATCCTTACGAATTCAAGACTTTTATGGATATTGTGGAACGTTATTCGACAGCATTCAAATCTGCCAAAGGAAACGGACGTGGCAAAAAGAAGAGAAAATAGCGGCTTTGCCGCAATGTGTGGATAGCAGACCTCGTCTGCGCAAGGTATAGCCTTGACCGGGATTTATCCCGCAACTCCCGAAATAAAATGAGGGCGCACATCACCTTCCGTATAGGTAGGTATAGAAGTGCGCCCTTAGTGACTAAGGGATATTTCTTGATTAGCTTGATTTTTTCACAGTCTCATTGTCAAGTAAATATTCCGAATAATATTCCATCAGTTGTCCAATAATCTGGCAATCTCTAATTAACATGTCGTTTGTGCCTACTAAATCATGATTTCTAACCTCAAGAATATTAATCAAGAATCGTATATCGCAAGTTTATTATTACTCATTCAACATTAATTTCACCTGATTATCTACATATTTTTCGTATGGATCATACTCTACCTGCACAGATGGATCCTCATATTTTTTTATAATTTTAAAAGGCACACCATAATCGCTAACTTTTTTAGCTCTCTCATTAGTAGCATTATACTCAAGCTTTTGTAATAAAAAGCTAATACTTTTTACATCTTCCATATCACACTGTCGCTCCTTAGACTGAACAAAGCGATACAAAATATCAAATGTCCCAAAATATTTCACCAATTGATATTTAAACGTATTATATACGGTATCAGCCACATATCTCATCGCCCTATCCATATTCATCCCTTTATTTTTTATCTGGTATTCAACCATGCCCATAAAACCATTGTCTAGATATGCTTGTAACAGTATTACTAAAAGAGAATATTGTTTTCCTGACTTCGCAATAAATTTATGAGTAATCATAAATTTCAATTTACCATTACTTACAATTGGAGCAATAATATTCAAGACCGTTTGCAAACCATCCCAATTTATTTTATGCCCTCTGCTAAACACTACTGAATTTACTAAGTTGTCAATACTTTCTCGTTCAGCAATATCCAAGTGTATTATACTTTCATACAATGTAATTTTATCTCTTGGTCCAACAACTTTAAACTTTGCTAATATTGTATCTGGAAGCTCTATTTCCTCAGCTTTTCTTTGTAATCTTTGCTTCTCTCTCTGCTCTGTTGGACTCAAAAATTCATCTTTAGTAATTTGATAATCAACATCCGATTTTTGCGAATTAACATCATAATTTTTATGTTTTAATTTTTCATTATCCGACTTAATAATATCAACAAAACCTGAGCTTATATCAATTATCCTTCCTGAATAATGCTTTCCAAATCGCCCCGCTCTACCAGCAATATTCTTTGCATCAAACTGCTTTAAATCCTTTTTACCCTTTTTCAAAGACGTAATAATAATATTTTTTGCTGGAGTATTAACTCCTTCTGTTATTGTAGTTGTAGAAAAAAGGCAAACTAGTTGTCCCCTGCCAAATAAATTGATAATTTCTTTTTGAATATATTTAGGTATCAAGCCATGATGAATACCTATTCTCGCTTTTAACGCAACAACTACAATCCATTCTTCACCATATGTACGTTCCAAATGTTCTACAAAAATTTTATATAGCTCATCTTCCTCTTTATACATATCTGAAAAAGTTTTTACAATATTGGGCTCCTGAATTAATATTTGTGCATACTTTTCAGTATCTGTTTTTTTTCCACAATATATAATTGTATTCTCTGCCGGAAAACTTATCTTAGGAATAATCTGCAAAAGTAACGTCTTTCGCTGTTTATTGGGGATATAAACATCATATTCATCTATATTGTAAGAACCTCTTTTACTAATCTCATAATACTGTTTGCTTACAATTTCAAACTCATTATATTGAAGTATTTGAAAATTATTTTCTTCAGTAAATTTCAAAAAAGAATTATATGTTTCATCATTATTTAAAGATATGTATGGTCCTGTTAAAAATATATCTTTAGCTTGCCTACATATATATTCTAAAGCCAGTCTGTATGCCACATCCCGCTCATTTTCTAGAACCGTCTCTTCATCTACCAAATAACCATTGTCAATTTTATATATCTCATCAATAAATGCGAAATCAAAAACTGTTCCTTTTTGCGAATCGAGAAAAGACAAATATCGCTCTGGTGTGAAAATAAACAAGTTATTAGCACTCTCATCTATTTCCTCTTCGCTTAATGTATGAATGCTATAACCTCCAAAAAAAGGATATGCTTTTATCCGTTCATAATTCTCCGTCAGCAAACTAATCGTTGGAAAAATAAGTAATATTGTACTATATTTCATCTTCTGAAGTATTTGATATACTATAAATGTCTTTCCGAATGATGTAGGTGCTGTTAATACAAATCTATTCGTATCATCAGAAAACTTTTCTAGTATTTGTTTTTGAAAACGATGAAGTTTATTTCCCTGTTCATCAACACATAAACTCGCATCGTAAAAAAAAGAACTTAACATTCCCAAGGAGATTTGTTCTACCATATCCATTTCATCTCTATTTTGTCTTTTTATGAGCATATCATAATATTGCGGAACACCTGCCTCACTTGCAATAAAAGACAAAAAGTTCAAGTCTGAACCATCTAATTTATCTGACTTTATACAGTTAAAATACTCGCATACTTTTGAAACAAACTCTGCATTATTGCCATTCCTCTTGAATTGATAATAAGCTTTAATTATATTAGAGGTTCCTTCGAATCTATCCATCTATAAACACACTCCTTAACACTTCTAACATCATCAACCGGCAAAAAAATAAAAAATATTTTGTATTGAAATGACGTTGTAATACTAATTGGCAAGTTTACAATTTTCTTTTCTATATATTCCAAACATTCTTTCACTTTCTCTTCATAGGAACCATCATTTTTAGGTTGATAAGCAATCATAATAGGATAAGTAATAACCATATTTTCATTTGCAATCTCACTTGCAATATTTATATTTGGATTCTCCTCCCACCTATCTAAGATGCCACTCAATCTTGAATTAGAATGCGAAAATCTATCTTGCCAATCAATAAGCGCTAAGAAATTATCATGCACATACTCATCTGAAAGTGAGTAACTTATTTTTCCTAATACATCATCTACAGGCTTCTTATAATTCACATAAAACTTAGCCTCTCCCAGCCATAATTCAACATTATCATCCCATTCCATTATGTGAAATGCATCAAACCCCTTTACCTCACTTTTTTCTATTGGTGAATACAAATACCCTCTTGCCAGCAAGACATCTGTCTTTAAAAAACATCTTAAAATCAAATCTAACAGTACCTCACCATAAAAACCATATTTTAGCTTTGTAAAATCTGTTGCATTAGAATTGTATCTGATTCTTCTTGCCAAAACTTTTGCTTGTTCCTTTTCTAAATCATCATAATTTAATTCATATTCATTAACAGCGTATTCTACAATCCCATTATAGATAATTTTTGCTAGTTCACTTTTTTCATCATTTTTCATGCATATATCTTGTGCCGTCGTAATACTTGTTTTATCCAAATTTTTTTCAATGTTAGGCAACTTCATTTCAATGCACAAAGCATGATTTACAGTCTCTCTAAGTGATTCTCTCATAATTTCATTCACCCTTTTATCTTTAAAAATAGTTTATCTTTGTCTGCTAATTGCCTAAACCACCTTGATTCTTATGAACTTTATATCTGTTTGCGAAACAAACTTTTTATTTTTTAGAGATAAATTGTATCCTCATAATAATCACTTATTTTCGATAAAAATATTTCAATCCCCTGAATTAAATTCCACCAGTTTCTCCCAATCAATAGATCCGTCTTCTTTGCAGAAACTATTTGAGAATTCTCTAATCAGCCTATTAGCTGCTTTGTTGTAACTTTCTTTATATGATGCTACATACTGCTCCGGCATTGTTCCCATAAAATTTATTATTTTAATATAGAACTCCTCATCACCAGTAAGTTCTGTCCAGAACTGCTTTCCAGCCAATTCTTGATACATTTTTGGCTTGCCCCTGCCACTGTCCTTTTTCTTTCCATAACAATATCCTATGTATGCCTCATATCTTGCCTTAGCTTGTTGTGCAAGTTTTGCTGCTGCCATAAAATTCTGTTCCTGTCTCTTTTTACTGTCAGCATTAAATACAGATGGACCACTTTTTACTGCAACAGCATAGATTGTATTACTTTCAGGATCTTGAATCATCAAATCAATACCCTCTGCCAATGCTTTATTACCGCCACTTACCGCAATAGCAATCGGTTCAAAAAAGCAATTACCAAAAATAGTTTCCTCACTAGAGGTCACAAATGCACTCAAAACAGATTCCACAATCTCTGAAGCATTCTCCATGGCTTTGGCTCTATACAAATACGGATTTTTTCTTTTCATTACCTTTTTGATATCAAGAGTGTCAATCTTTTCTATCAAACTTCCATAAAATGTTTCCAGAGCCTTTGCTATTGCCTCTACCACTTCTTTTTCATCATAAGAATTATTAATCGCCATATGATCTTCCTCCCAATTCCATTGCATTCTTTATTCTATTATGCACACTGGTTCCTCTAAATCGTTTCGTTTCTATAGTAGATGTTTTGTCTGCTGTGGAAATAATAGCTCTTCCAATAGCCTCCGCTAATCCCACTGGAACTGCATTCCCAATTTGTCTATATTTTGCTGATAATGTTCCCTTAAATATCCAATCATCAGGGAACTGCTGTATCCTTGCATACTCTTTTATACTCAATGGACGATCTTGTGTAGGATGACAGAGCATCGTTGCTTTCTGAGCTGGAGACGTTGTAATTGTAGGAGCCGGCTGATTATACGATAATCTACGATAAAATCCCACTTTTCCTCCACCCGACTGGTAAGCTCCTCCCATAGCAACAGGAATTATCTCTTCTGGTAAATCTCTCCAATTTCCGCCCTCTGGAACCATATGAATATATTTCTTCCTTTCTCCACTTAAAGAAGTATATTCACCCGGATTATTTTCCAAATCTTTTATTACCTCTCCAACTGTCTTCCATCTATACTCCGAATTTTGATGCATCTGAAAATGTGTAGGCATAGGTAAAAATATATCTTCATTATCTCGGCTTCCTATCAATACAAAACGCTCTCTAAACTGAGGAACACCATAATTTACAGCATCTAAAACACCATAAACAGTCTTATAACCTAACTTGTCAAATTCAGATAAAATAACATCTAAAACTGTACCTAACTGCTGTTCTGGATCATCCTTCTCTCTTTCTTTCACGGAAACATGTTTTAATGGTGACGAAACTATTCCCTTTACATTTTCCATTACAAAAAATCTAGGGCGGATATAGTCTATCATTCTTATAAAATCCATAAAAAGACTTCCTCTTGGGTCATTAATTCCAAGTCTTTTTCCAGCTGTTGAGAAGGGTTGACATGGCGGTCCACCACATACCATAAATGGCTCTCCTACATGTAGACCTGTTAATTTCAAAAGTGTCTCTGGATTTATTTCTCTTATATCTCCACCCAAAACATTATGCCCATTAGCCCTCATTGTTTCCACACAAGAAGGTTCAAAATCTTGTCCTATAACTACATTGAGACCTGCTTTTTCAAGTCCTATATCTAATCCCATTGCTCCGGAAAAAAACGAAATCACATCTCGGTTATCCTTATACTTTTTGCGTACTTTCTTCAAATCAAAGTTATCCATTAAACTGTTTCTCCATCATCCAATATAAATTTTCGTTCAAACGTCGTTCCTGTTGCCTCAGCGATTTGATTCAAATCCGATACTGTAAATGTTTCTCGCTTCAGCTTAGCATTTAAGTTCTGAGGAGACATTCCCATTCTACGAGCCAATTCTGCGACACTTATATTAGTACGCACACATAATACTCTTATTTGTTCTGATATAGTCATAATAATACCTCTTAGCATTCAACGATTACATTCAAATTATAAAACGCAGAGTTTATATCGTCAATATATTAATTGAATTCCCATACAAAAAAATCCTTCAGCCAATTCAATTCAGCTAAAGGATTTTTCCTTATCGGGTAGTCCTATAATTATTAGGGGCAAAACAGGGGTAAATTCCCCCTATCAGTTTCTTAAATCATTGATTTTAAAGGCTTTTTAAGCATTTACGGCAAATGTTGCCGTGGCAGATGAATAGTATTCTTATCATAATCTCAAATTCCTCATAAACCCTGTATTTTCGGGCTTTTCTTCAATTTTGATGCAGAGCTTAAATTTCATTTATGTGGCATATATTGGCATAATTATGCGTATTTTTGTAGGCAAAAGGTATAAAAATTGGTATAAAAATATGAAATTTATACCTCAGTATTTATACGTGTTTGAGCCACTTTTCAGGCTTTTTACATCGCATTTTGTAATCGCAAAACTTCTTCTTTGGCATCTTCAAGTCCCCGATGGGTATACATATTTAATGTAACGCCTATATCACTATGTCCCATCAAATACTGCAAGGTTTTCGGATTCATTCCTGATTTAGCCATATTGGAGCAATAGGTATGCCTGCAAACGTGCGGTGTGACCTTCGGCATCTGGACTTTATAGATTCCATTGTATTTCTGTACGATATGCTTAAAGTAATGCTCCCAATGAAGCGAATACATAATACTTCCATCTTTATCAAAGTACAGAAATCCACTGTGCCCGTCTACCATCGGCTCAACTCTTGGCGTTTTTCTGTTTGCTATTATTTTCCGAAAGCATTCCTCCACATCCGGCGTCATTGGAATTACCCTTGTGCCACTTGTAGTCTTCGTCTCCTGGATATAATAGCCGTGGCTCCCTCGTTTAAGCAACTGATGATCGATATTAATCGTATGATTCTTGAAATCAATATCCGATAAGGTCAGTCCGCAAAATTCCGAGATTCGAAGTCCGGTCTTAAAAAGGATATATATTCCTTCGTAGTATCTTGAGAAATGCTTATCTTCTTCAATGAATCTTAAAAACTTTCGTTCTTGTTCTCTCGTAATAGCTTCACGTCTCACCGAATCATTTACGATAACATCAACCAGCTGAAAAGAAAACGGATTCTTTCGTATCAAATCATCGTCAACTGCCATCTGAAAAGCAGGTCTTATAACTCCGCGAATTGTATGAATGCTACTATAACTCTTGCCATCATCCTGCTGTAATTTGATAAGCCATACCTTTGCGTCAGAGATTCTTACGGTATCAATACGCTTAGAACCAAATGCATCACGTTTCAAGAGATTTAGTACGGTATTATAACCGGCTCGCGTTGTTGGGCGCACCTCTGTCTTTGTAGATATGCATTTCTCAACCAAGTCCAAAACAGTCAGATTCCCACCATTAGATACGATATGATCAAACATATCTGCCTGAATCTGCCTTTCCATTTCACGAAGCGACGGTGTTCGTTTTTTACCGTCCGGCATCTTATCACTTCGATCAAGTCTCCAGCTATATACAACCTTTTCTTTGCCAAATGAATCCAGATATTTGTAGCGATATCTGCCATCGCTCATCTGCATTTCGCCATTATGTAATATTCTTCCTCTGCTATCTCTCCTTTTTTCACTCATATATTTGGTCTCCTTTATTATTCAAAAATAAAAAGATGACCATCTCGGTAATAATAATTTTATCATGAGATGGTCATTCTGTCGTGGCATAATGAACATTTTTATTTGTTATATGCCGGTTACTTTATCAAGATATTCTTCAAATAGCTTTCTTTTAAACCTGATATGTGCCCCAATCTCTAAGACAAAATCTTCCCCTTGGTTTTCAGAAGCAATCTGTCGAAGCCTCTTTTCACCTATTCCGCAGCTTCCTGAATGCTTAGAGAGTATTTCTTCCAAAGAGGAACTCCACAAAATGTTCTTTTTTCTTCCATACTTTATTCCCCCTTTCCAAATATTTCTTTTAAAACCTCGTGCTTATGTCTACCGGATGCCACACGCTTACTCTCTGCAGTCTGCATATGAACCGGTCGGCACATATCAAGGATCCAATCTGAGATTCGAACAAACATAAGCTCCTGTTCATTTACATTTCTTAAACTTGCCAAATCCAAATTTGTAGTAACGATGAGAGGCTTTCCAGACATCCATCTTCAGTTAATCACGTTGCAGATATTCTGCAGAGCAAAGTCGGAATCCTGCTCTGCTCCCAAATCGTCAATAATCAGAAGTGAATAAGAATCTAAGGACTTCACATACTCTTCCGCATCGAACTTGAAAATATTGGATATTCTGGCAAAGTCCGTCATCAAAACTTTCTTCTCCTGTTCTAGTAGGGCATTGGCTATAGCAGCCGCCATATATGTCTTTCCTGAGCCCAAATTGCCCCATAGAAGGAGTCCGATATGTTCTTGCCAAACCTTGTCCCAGTTCTCCACATAACGCTTTGCCATGGTCATCTGAGGCACTGTACCATCATCATTTTCAAAGGTCCAATCCCACATCCGACGGTCTGTAAAACAAACGCCTTTATAACGTTCCACCGTCTGCCTGTGCTCACGTCGCTCATGTTTCTCACGGTCACGACGGATTTTCTCTTCACGACATTTACAAGTGCTTGGTCGCTTATCTGATTTAAAAAACTCGTTGTATTCAGGTAGTCTCACTTCCAATGGTCCTCCACATCGAGAACAGTGCAATAATCCGTCTTCACCCATAAAACTGTCTTCCACTTCTCTTTCATCCCAAAATGTATTCATCAAAACGTATCCTCCCCATATTTATAAGATGTTACTGTCTCTTGTTTATTATTGTTATTAGTAGCCGGTTTACCGCCCCATGAAGAGGTAGTTTTCCTACCGTTATATGGTCGGTTTTCTGTACCTACTACAGCCGATTTTCCGACGATACTTGTATCCGGAACTTTCACATAAATCATGTTCGCTCTGCCTTTTGTCATTCGCTGCTTCTCCACAAGCCCTGCCATCACAAGTTCATTCATATTTTCCTTAATCGTTGAAAGGCTCCTGCCCATTTCCTTCGCCAAATCTTCCAACCTATAATTGATATAGACTCTCCCAAACTCATCCACCTTGCCATTAGTGATGGATAGATTGGATCGATTTAACAGCTTTGCATATAAAACAATTGCCGTACTACTCAACCCAGATCCGTGAAGATCATTTGGGATCACGGAATAATTGGTTAGCTTCGTGCCACGGGTTAAAAACTGTAATGCTTCCATTAATCTTCACCTCCAAATCGTTTCTGAATCTCTTTTAGTTCATCCGCCACCCGGAAGATATCAACTTCCATCTTCCGGTAATCCTGTATAGGTATTAGGCCAAGCTTAATTTGAAGAAATAACTTCACCCGCTCCCAAAACGACAACCCCTTCGACATGAAATCTCGCTGCTCTAATTTCTGAAGTCTTGCATCACTATCCTTGGCTAAGGCGTCTACCCTTTCCGTGATCCTTGCAATGGTCTCTGCTTCTTTACTGCGAAGTTCTATTCTCTCGGTACGAAAGCGTATCTCCAATGCTTCTTTTTCATCACTCACCTTTTGATATAAATCCAACCAAAGCGACACGCTCTCTGTTTGCTCATCACAAAAATCCATCCATTCCTTCAAATTTCGATAGCGATAATCAAACTCTGTAAAATGAATCACTGCATCGATAGACGCTTCTAACTCATCCACCTTGTCCGAATCTATTGAGAACCGCTTGCCATCATCGCTTATCTTTAGAATGCTATTCTTCGTATACTTAAAACTGTTTATCTTTGCCATGGCAGTAGATTCTGGTTTGCCACATTCATCCATAAGATATTTCTTGGCGTCATCAAAGCTGTACTCGCCATCGCCTGCCAAGCAATACAACTCCCAATGATTCCCAAGATGCTTTATTGTTTCCTCTACGTTCATGAAATAATCCTCCGTGTTTTTCTTTTCGTATTACATTTGGGGTGATTTTTCGCCCATTACTAAACCAAGCCCAATTTTTTCTTTCAACATACATTTGGGTTGGAAAATCGCCCATTACTAAATCAACGGAAAAATTTTTTAAATTTCTCTTCTCAACTACTATTTGGTACCTTTCGTCTTTGATTACTAAAAATGCTTCATACTTTTTCCTTCGCTATCTATTTGGGACGAGTCCGGACTGATTACTAAAAATTTGCAATAAAAAAAGACAGGATTACTCCTGTCCATAATAAAACACTTGCGGTCATATCAACCGCAAGTGTTTTGAATGTTATTATACTGCCCGTTCGAACAATCCTTGTTGAACTTTCAAATATTCATCAAGTCTTATTATCGAATCATCATTTTCTATTTTTGTTAAATCCACAGAAGAATTATTGATTTCTACAAGTTCCCATGTGTACTGTTCAATCTTTGTTATCAAATCATCTATTTCACGGACCGTAAGATTAACTTTAATCTTTTTATAGTTCTTATCTTCTTTTAGTTTTTCAATATCTTCTCTTAATTGAGCAATTAATTCAACATCCATGCTAGAATCATTAATCGCATCGATGTATTTTTTCAATGATTTATTAAATGCTCTCGCATTTCGGTTTTTCCACCACTTATAGCCCAGATAACCAATTGCAGCTGCTGCAATCGCAACAACAACTACAATTATCTTTCCAGCGTTTTCATCCGCCAATTCAGCAACATCCGCATTCGCAATCTTTTTTATTTCGTCCGAATCAGATTCCGATATATCATCAAATTTAATGATTTCGTATATTTGACCTTTGTTATCTCCCTCAGCCCATCGAACAACTCCATCGCTAAACTTCAGTTTACCCTCTTGAATCATCATATATGTATCATCTTTTATTTGAAAGTCCGCTTGAAAACTTGCCATATAACGCTCCTCCTTTACATAACAGTATACATCACTTCCAACACAAGGTCACGAATTTCAATAAAGCCCGTAAATACAATGTCTGCAGAAAATCAACGACCTTGTCCGCCAAGTGGCGCCAACATGTCTGACCACCTTGTTTTATAAATATCTCATAATCCCCCTTCACGGATAAACCGGACAGACCCGCCAGCCTCTGGCAAGCCCAAAAATAGGGCATTCTGTAAAAAATCAGCGGATTGCCAACAATGTTCGGATAATCCGATACATTCAATTAAAAAAATATAACAAGATACGCATAAAGGTACACAATTCCTTTATACAAAATCCGTGCTCCTATGTCGCCCGCCAGACTCAACTTCGTACTGCGTATCCATATATATCCACTTCTGGTCCACTGGGTCAAAAGTTCCCACAGCAAAAATGACTTCTGGTCCATTGGACCAAAAGTCATCTTTAAATAATCTTATTCAACTTCTACTCCAGTGGAGCAGAAGTTACTACCAATCATCCTCGTCATCATCAAACATCGAACGAGAACCGCTGTCTGTAATGTGCATCTCTCCGGATTCCATATCCATCGCCATGCCCGAACCCATATCTTGCATCATATGTCCTTCGGAATCCATCATCATTCCACCACCAAGATTATGGAGGAAATCACCGTCTGTGAAATCGAACCTATCCATTTTATGCATCTCCTTTCAGGCACTTAATCCTCTAAAAAACACATTAGCATTTCATATGCCGCGTCCTTCTTAGAATCTTTCTTTGACGAAGAATCCGCCGAGAACTCAATCTCAGTTTCCGGAATAAAGACCGTACAGTGCCATATTGGATTACCATCCTCATCATAGCTTTCTTCAAATCTATACTCCGGAATATCAAAATACCCTCTACGCGACAATATTTCAAGCTGATTAATGGCTAACTCTCGACTTGGATTATCGATTTCATCACACATATTAATCAACAAATCCATATCATCCAGAACTTTTAGTGCGTATCGAGCTGCATCCTGTCGAGCTTCACTCTGCGTATTTCCAAATCCTAATATAGTATTTGATACACCTTTCACATTCAAATAGGCAATATAACCTAGATTTGCACCTGTAATGCGAGTCCTACTCCCATCATAAATATAAGGCATGTACCAATATGCCGTATTATATGTCTTGACGCTATAATCTGGCAAAACACCATACTTCTTTTGTGACCACTCCTGAAGCTCGCTAATATAATTATCGTCTTCTTCGCTCAGATTTGGTTGTAGCATTTGATCTACAACGTGCTTTAATTTGTTCATGTCCCAGCTACAATCAATTGCAACTGCGCCAAGAATAGCCTCGAATAAGTCTTCCTTTACTGACGCATTTTCATAAACATGATTATCATAATCACTTTGGTTCATAGTGATAAAACCAATTAACTCTAGCTCATCTATACGACGCGCCAAATTCTTGCGTTGTACCAAAGCTTTCTTAATCTCGGTCAACTCTCCTTCAGTCTTGTTCGAATGAAGCACATTAGGTTCATTAATGAGCATAGGTGACATCCACATTTTCTTTTGACGATAATCCCATCCCATTGTCATGCTGCAGTGTTCTTCCACAAGAAGCTGAATTACGGCAAGATCTAATATCTTATCACCTATAAATTCTAATACTTCATTGTGCGCACAATCATGTTCGACTCCGTACGACTTCCGCACAAACGCCTGCTGAAGCAGACTCTTCTCATTGAATTTGTAGCCAATCTTTTCCTCGACTACTGTCATTTGTACAATATTCATTTGAACTACCTCCTATAATGTTTTTTATAAGAGGACATAAAAATACCTAACATAGGCAATACGCTTCATTAAACGTATTGCCTATGTTAGGCAAAGTAAAATAAATTTAATTCTTTGTTTTATTATGTTTACAATGACTCACTTTCATAAATCAGAATAAACATACGAAAACAATGTTTTCAACTTATAATACTATGTCCTCTACAATTATTATTTATAACACAAAGCGACCGTAAAAACAATTCTTCGAAGCAAAATGACTTTTGGTCCACTGGACCAAAAGTCATTATAAATCAATTCATTTTTAGTCATTAATAATCTGGATTGTTCCCCAATTTATTGAACATGATTTATCATGTAAAGGATACTGATCTATCATTTTTCGATATCCATAATCAAAATAAGCAGACGGAAATAGATTTCCAACGGATAATAATTTGTTATCACCAATCCATTCTAATCCTAACGAAACAGGTATTCTAGCTATGCCAACTATCAAATCACTATAATCAACATCAGCTTCTGTTATATTATCTATATCAATTTCCTTCTTTTTAAGCATCAAGGCATGTTGTGCATGCGTCCTAACAAAATATGATGGCACTGCTTTTCTCAAGTCAACTAAACGAGTGTGTTCTCCTTCACAAATACCCCTTGACTGTTCATGGACAGCATCAGTTGCCATCATAATAAGATACGCATAATCCTCATTGCTTTTTGAATAATACACATTTTCCCTTCCTCCTGATATCACAGAACGCGCTGTATGCAACCCGAACCATAACGCCACCCACACATTATCAACCAAATCGATATTTGTCGTTTTTATGCCATAGTGCTGAATCATTGGCTCAACTATGCGCTTATCATAGTTTTTTAGAATCTTTAACTCCTTAACCGATAGGTTTAATCTTTTTCTAAATCCATACAGTGTACTCATCAAATTATTTTGACCTCTATACAATGTAGGAATCATTTTCCCTCCATAAAGATTCGTTTGCCCGCGCATGTACACATTATAACTTGACGCATTTGTGTACTTACAGTATCCAACAAATTGTATCAAATCACGCATATCTTTTATTGTAAAAATGGGAACTTCATTTCCACAAGCCACCTTAAAAGGAATCACTTCAATTTCACTTTGAGTCCTCTTATCAAAATCTGTCACAATTTGTATCGGTTTCCTATCCACTTCAAAAGATTCACTTATTAATTCCTTATATTTTTTATTTATATCACTCGATAATATATTATTAATGCACTTTTGTGTTTCTATATCCCTATAATTACAAGTACTCTTTGCTAACTTAAAAAGAAGTTTTTCTAAATCACTTTTTTTCATCAGTCACTACCTCACGTCATTGGATTCTTCTTTATTAAACTTCGCATTTGTCATTCCATAGAACCGCTCGAAATAAGCCATCAATCTGTCGATGACACCCTTTTTTATCTCAGCTCTATTACCACCACCAAATCGTGATACCGGCGGAAGAAGCTTGTCAATATCCGTACCGGTTGTTTTAATCTCGCCATCACGGAATGCATTTTCAATAAACTTTCTGGTTTCGTCTGGCTTTAATCTTTCACTCTCGATTAGAACTTCCAAATCATGTTCCCTTTGCTGAACGACATAATCCTGCCATTCAACCAAAACATCATCTACCTCATTAATTCCAAGAATGAAATTCTCAATAAGTTGCTTCTTACTACGAAGTTCCGGACTTGCATCAATCGCCTTGCGAATAGTAATAAGAACTTCTTTATCTTCTCCGTGGCTGTCATGGTATTTCTTAACAAGCATCAAAATATAATCGATGTTGATTTCAATCTGTTTAATCAGCTCGATTTCAAATACGATGTCATCGATAATATCGGTGCTTTCGCCATTCTCTCTCTTACGCTTCCACTCATCACGAAGATCCTGGTATCTTCCAAGATAATCCTGTAAATCGCGCTCCGAGATTTTTTCTTTACCCTCGAATTCATCAAACGATACCAAAAGATTTCGCATACGAAGCAAAGCACCAAACAGAGCTATAAACTCCTTTTGATTCTGTTCGCCTTCTATACGAGGATCAGTTAACGGAAACTTCTCCGTTAACTCCTCAATCATATCCACATATCCCGGCATTGGAGTTCCATCTACAGATTCATAACCATAATAGTAATCATTAAAGCTCTGCAATAGTACAATTCCACCTGCGTTCTTATCTCCAAACAAGGATATTGCACTATCAACACGCTTCTGAAGATTTCTGAAACATACGATATTTCCGAAAGTCTTAATGCTATTAAGAATACGGTTTGTACGCGAAAAAGCCTGAATCAGTCCATGCATCTTCAAGTTCTTATCTACCCAAAGAGTATTCAATGTTGTCGCATCAAAACCAGTAAGAAACATGTTTACAACAATAAGCAAATCTAGTTCCTTATTCTTCATTCGAAGCGAAACATCCTTATAGTAATTCTGGAATCGATCACCATCAGTACTATAATTTGTTTTAAACATCTCATTGTAATCTTTTATGGCATCATCCAAAAAATCACGTGAACTCTTATCTAAAGCAGATGTATCTTCCGGATTTTCCTCATCCAAGATCCCATCTGTTTCTTCCTCATTTGCTCCATAACTATAAATGGTTGCAATTCGAAGTCGCTTTGTTGGATCAGCTTCCATCTGCTTTTTAAATTCCTGGTAATATAACTTTGCCATATCAACAGATGCAACTGCTAAGATAGAATTAAAGCCTGATAATCTCTGTTTACGCTTTTCCTCCTCAACCTTACCATTTGCAGCAGATGCAACCTCACCAATATTCATCAAAGCGTTATAGTAATATGATTTATTACCTCGGTAAGTCTTTTGATTAAAATGATCTAAGATATACTTTGTAACCAGCTTAATTCGTTCGGGTGCCTGGTATGTTTTCTCACGATTGATATCCCATACCATCTCATCCGTAATATCTTCTTCCATATCCATTGTCTTAATATAATCCACGCGGAACGGAAGAACATTCTTATCATTAATAGCATCGACAATCGTATATGTATGCAACTGATCTCCAAAAGTCTGCGCTGTTGTAAAATACTTGGCATTACTTTTTGAACCGGAGTTTACAGCAAAAATCGGAGTACCTGTAAAGCCGAAAATATGATACTTCTTAAAATTCTTTACAATATCCGCATGCATATCTCCAAACTGGGATCTGTGACATTCATCAAAAATGATAACGACATGCTTTCCGAAGACTTCATGTCCCGGATATTTTTTAATGAATGTTGAAAGTTTCTGAATGGTCGTAATAATAATATGCGCATTCGAATCCTCTAACTGTCGTTTTAGAATTGTCGTATTGCTATTCGAGTTAGCAGCTCCCTTTTCAAATCTGTCATACTCCTTCATAGTCTGATAATCCAAGTCTTTACGATCAACGACAAATAAAACCTTATCTATATAAGGCAACTGAGAAGCTAGTCTCGCAGATTTGAACGATGTAAGAGTCTTACCGGAGCCTGTTGTATGCCAAATGTAGCCACCACCGGCAATATCTCCATATTTTTTATAGTTATTAGCAATTTCAATACGATTAAGTATTCGTTCCGTTGCTGTAATCTGATATGGACGCATTACAAGAAGTGTATCCTCAGCTGTGAAGATACAATACTTCGTAAGAATATTTAAAATCGTATGCTTTGCAAAAAAGGTCTTTGTAAAATCAATCAAATCCGGAATCACTCTATTATTAGAATCCGCCCAAAATGATGTGAATTCAAAACTATTGCTTGTCTTTTCCTTCTTTGTTTTTCCAGAGCTTGCATCTTTAATCGCATTAAATCGCGTGCTGTTAGAATAATACTTTGTATTTGTTCCGTTACTGATAACAAATATCTGGACATATTCAAACAAGCCACAGCCTGCCCAGAATGAATCTCTCTGATAACGATTAATCTGGTTAAAGGCTTCTCGGATTGCTACACCACGACGCTTTAACTCAACATGAACAAGCGGAAGACCATTTACCAAAACAGTCACATCATAACGATTATCGTGTCTTGCCCCCTCTTCTGTGCCTATCACATATTGATTGATTACCTGAAGCTTATTGTTGTGAATATTCTTCCTATCAATGATAGTAATGTTCTTCGATGAACCGTCATCTCGCTTTAAAACCTGAACATTATCCTCTTGAATCTTTCTTGTTTTCTCAACTATATGCTCATTCGGATTTGCTAAAGCATCAGAAAAGAACCTGCTCCACTCACCATCGGAGAACTTATAGTTATTAAGTTCCGCTATACAAGAGCGCAGATTTCGAATCAAATCCTCTTCTTTATGTATTTGCAAATAAGTATATCCCTGCTCTGTCAGCAATCGTATAAATTCTTTTTCAAGTTCAGCTTCACTTTGATAACTGTCCGACCGAGCCTTTACTGGCTCATATTCCGTAACAACCGTATTTTCATTTGAAGCTGCTACAATATTGAAAAACGGCATTATTTACCCTCCAATATAATCCATTCACCCTTCTTGTTTGATCCAATTCGTTTGATTGCACCTTTTTCAACCATCGACTGTAAGCATCGCTTAACTGTTGAATCTGAACATTCTAAACGAGCCGCCATTTCTTTACGTGTCCAATCAGACTTTTCTCGTAACAACTCAATAATTTGTAGTTCACGATCATCCAATTTTATTGGGTCATTTATTGGGTCATTTATCGGTTCATCGTGACCCAATAAAAATTTACCACTTACATGCATCTCTCTGTTATGGAGCTCATGCTTTTCATCCAAGAGAAGATTTCTTAAGAACTTTTCTAGAAACTCAGTGGTCTCATAGACACCCTTTTTAATGTTGTTATAATTAGCTCTAACCAAGGCATTTCTAAAATACCAAGAGTTTTCTGCAAACAAATCGTTCTCAACTTCAAATCCTAGCATGCGTAGATATTTGATTAAGAATACCGCCGTCGTTCTTGTATTTCCTTCTTCGAATACATGAATTTGCCATAATCTGGAAATAAAGACTGCTAAATGATGAATCACTTCATCCATCGTTAATCCGTTATAACGAAATTCTCTTTCCTGAGAAAAGTCATAATCAAGCGTTTCTCGAAGTTCTGATGCACCACCATAGGATATGGTATCCCTTTCAAGAACCCATTCTTTTTTTGTAAAATTATAATTTCTTATCTTTCCTGCATGAGTAAAGATTCCCAAGAACAATGTGCGATGAATAGACAGATACTGTGTCGGTGAAAAAGTAAACGCTTTCTCTGATAAGATTTTTGCAATTCTTGCAGACACCTTATCCGCCTCTTCTGTGCGTGCTTCCACCTCAGAGCAACCATCTTTGCTCTCATAGTAACTATTGATTAAATCTCCTGCTTCATCCACGGAGATTTCGCCATCAATATTCTTCTTCGCAGTCTCATACAGATATTCTGATGGTTTTAATCCATCCACATCCTGTAACCCAATCGCAGTCTGCCACGCCTGTCCCAGTTCTTTTCTGGTAGGCGGAAGATTCCTTATATATTCTTCAAAGGGGTCTTTCTTTATATCCTTCAACTTTTCCCTCCTTGTATACTTAACTACTTGCTTCCTTCTCCTTAAAATTCAAAAGCTTATCTCTGTAATACTCATATTGTTTCTGACGTGCTTCTATTTCCGCAGGAAGTCCTTCTGATATGTCATTGCACAATCCATCAAAACGATCCAAAACATCAACTATTTCATTTTGCTTCTCCATAGTAGGAAGTGGAATAATAATATCCAACAACTTATCCGGCGTAACCTCAATTACTTTGGTTCCATGAGCCAATTTCCTTTTCTGCGTGAAGAAATGCGCCGTATGGAAATAATAGCTTAAATACTTTGCATTTTGGTTGTGATGAATAATCGCAGTGTGTCCACTAACAGCAATATCATCTTCTCCAATCCAAGCCGTACATGAGCATACATCCTCAACATTCTCACTTGTAACCGCCATAACAATATCATTTTGCATAGCATGTTTTGATTTCTTATATACATCCTCATTAAGATATTTAATCACTTCCGATGCTGATATTCCGAAATGGGTATACATCTGGCCATAGTGAATACATGGATATCCGCTCTCGACGAAATCCTTCTTTTGAAAATTTCCACCACGGGTTACTGTTGCAATATCTCGAAGTTGTACATTTGCATATCCAAAAACATACTGTAAAAGCTTAATTATACTCTGTCTGTCTGTCTGTCTGTCTGTCTGTCTGTCTGTCTGTCTGTCTGTCTGTCTGTCAAGATGCTGTCGCCTGTTTCAGCGAATGTCAAGAGCACATCTCTATAATATTCATACTGTTTTTGACGTGCTTCAATCTCTGCCGGTAATCCGATACTTAAGTCATTACAAATTGTTTCAAAATTATCCAAAACATCTGCATATCGTTCCTGCACTTCCAAAGGTGGCAAAGGAATCGTAATATTTTCTATTGATGGAACATTTGAATGAACCACCTTACTCTTCACCTTTCCCTTACTCTTTTGCTGTCTTGCATATGTTGTAGAAAGAACGTGTGCAAGATATCGAGGATTCTGCTTATGTTTTAAAACAACAATATCTCCTCCAGCTAAACACTTTTCATTTCCAAGATATGCAACTGATTTTGCAATATCCTCTACACTTTCACCGGTAATTGCAAACAGGATATCTCCATGTTCAAAATACTTTGGTGATGAAACATATTCTTCTTTTGTATGAGATACGCAGTCCCTGAACCATGTATTATATGTCGTATATATTTCACCATATCGAACACACGGAACACCTTCCTCAGTCACTTGATCTCGTTTGATACCTGCTCCTCTATAAATGTCTGTCGCAATATCTTTCAAAGTTACCATAGGAATCTTATTATCAAATTCAAGAAGAGTATCTCTATAGTATTCATACTGCTTCTTACGAGCTTGAAGCTCCGCTGAAAGCTCCGCTGAAAGTAGCGTGAACTCATCCAAAATATGGACAATTTCACACTGCACCTCCATCGGAGGTACAGGGACTTTAATCCTTGCGAAATCACTTACTGACAGAAAAGGCTGACTACCTTTTTTATATGATGGCAAATCTAATGCTGACAATAAATAATATAAATACTGACTATTCACTAAATTTCTATCAGCCGGTTCTGCAATCGTTCCATTATATGTTACAAAGCACTTTCCCTTACATCGTTGAACCATTCCAACAGCACCAATGTGACCAATAATAGATACATCTTCACAGTTATAATCATCTATATGCGAAACTATTCCATTCGCACCATATACATCAAATTGTCCACCTGTATCTTCTGGTATTCGATTACCTTTTCCATAATGAAAACTAAAAAATTTCTCGTTTCCAAGATTTGTATACTCCACTCCATTCGGACATAATTCTGCAATTAGCTCTTCCAATTTACTCATGCAATCTGTCCTCCATCAATATCTGCGATAATCTTATCAATTTCATCACGAAGGACCTGCTCACGAGCAACAATCTCTTTTATCTCCGCATTAAGTTTAACAATGTCAATCTTTTCTCTAGTATCTTCTGCCTCAACATATGTAGATACAGACAGATTGTAACCATTTTCTACAACCTCTTCGTAATCAGCCAAATGAGAGAAGTGCTTCTTTTCTTCTCGGTTTGCAAACACATCTACGATGTTTTCAATATTTGTCGGAGTTAGTTTGTTATTATTCGTAATCTTAATGCACTCATTTGTAGCATCAATAAAAAGAGTCTTATTATCAGCTTTTCCCTTTTTCATAACCATAATACACGTTGCAATAGAGGTTCCAAAAAAAAGGTTGCTTGGTAATTGAATAACACAATCCACATAGTTATTATCTACCAAATACTTGCGAATCTTCTGTTCTGCTCCACCACGATACATAATTCCCGGGAAGCAAACGATTGCTGCTGTTCCATTTGGTGCAAGCCAAGAAAGAGAGTGCATAATAAATGCCATATCAGCTTTACCTTTAGGTGCAAGCACTCCTGCAGGTGAAAATCTAGGGTCGTTAATAAGAAGCGGATTTGCATCCCCTTCCCATTTGATAGAATATGGTGGATTTGAAACGATAAGTTCAAACGGTTCATCATCCCAATGCTGCGGCGAAACAAGTGTATCCTCACAAGCAATATCAAACTTATCAAATCCGATGTCATGCAAGAACATATTGATACGGCAAAGGTTGTATGTCGTAATGTTGATTTCCTGTCCATAGAATCCATTACGGATCGCATCTCTTCCAAGTACCTTCTCAGCCTTTAAAAGAAGAGAACCGGAACCACATGCAGGATCGTAGACTTTATTAATCTCCGTCTTTCCGACAGTACCAAGACGAGTCAAAAGTTCAGACACGTCTGCCGGAGTAAAGAACTCACCACCGGATTTACCCGCATTGGATGCATACATTGTCATTAAATACTCATAAGCATCGCCAAAAGCATCAATATCATGATTCTTCACATCACCAAGGTTCATGTCTGCAACACCGTGAAGAAGTTTTGCCAGCTTATCATTTCGCTTTGCAACTGTAGAACCTAATTTGTTACTGTTCACATCAAAGTCATCAAACAAACCTTCGAAGTCACTTTCAGATGCACTTCCTTTGGCAGATTCCTCGATATGACGAAATACCTTTTCAAGAGTCTCATTCAAGTTTTCGTCGTCAACACATCTTTTTAAGACATTACAAAAGAGCTCGCTTGGGAGGATGAAGAATCCCTTCTCCTCTACGAGACCGTCTCTTGCTGTTTCTGCTTCGCTATCGCTCATCTTTGCGTAGTCAAAGCTTGTATTTCCTGCATCTATCTCACCCTGATTGATATAAGACGCAATATTCTCAGATATATAGCGATAGAACATGGTGCCAAGAACATAGTTCTTAAAGTCCCATCCATCTACCGCTCCACGCAATTCATCTGCAATCGCCCAGATTGCACGATGCAATTCTTCACGCTCTTGTTCTTTTTTGTTATCAATTGCCATTATGGTAATTCCTCCAAGTAATATTAATTCTTTCCGTTTACTTCTTTAAAGCTTTTGCATCATGTGATTCTCGAATATACTCAAACAAAGTCTTCGCAACTTCATAATCCTTTTTATCTTCTAATCCGTTTTCGAGCTCTTTTATCGCCTCATCTTTATTTATAAAAAATCTGCTCACAATATACATAGGATTATTCTCATTATCTTTAAAGTATAGTTTTGAATCTCCATTGTCTTCCTGCTCTTCTTTTTCAATCAATAAATTGAACGCCATATTTACAACGTAGACTGTAACTTCCTCATCAGCTATATATGCTCTACTTTCTTCAAGATAAGTTACAATCATTGAATTATCGCCCGGTCTTCTATCACTTTCAAAATGGACACTATTCATAGATGTAACTTTCCGATTACTTCTAATCGCCTTTTTTTCTACCAGCGAAAAATATAAGCGTTCGATAAACAAATCTTCATCATCGATTTTTTCAATGCTTTGGGGCGTAAGGTAAAGATTAAAAATTTCTGATAGTTTATTTAATCTCTCAAAATAAAGAACAGATGATAAAAATCGATTCAGTATTGTATCAACATCTTCATTTTTAATATCCGCTCTAAATAGTTGTTTTGAGAAATAATAAAGCGTGTTATAGTAATCAATTAACTCTTCTATTGTATTTGCTTGGGAGTATTCTGCCTTGTAATTTACGGTAATGGATCTCGTTTTTAAATCATACACTATCTGATATGATGCACCTTTTCCATTAACATTCCTTAAAATAAACTTTTCTGTACAAGCTATTCTTGAAAACTGAAGTTTTCTACTTCCTTTATCCGTATCAACCGTTATTTCTACGGGTGTCTCTATTGGCAAAATCATAACTTTATCGACAACATCATGTTTTTCCAAAGGATACTTACTATCCCCATCTTTTAGAGACACGCTTATTCCAGTCACCCCATCTACCTCCGATGGAACACCTTCCTCTGTAACTTTTCTTATTGCCTCCAAAAACTTGTTATACTTATCTACATTTTCAAAATACACCTTTTCTGTATACTCTTGTTGAGTATCGTCAAACATATCCCGTAACTTATTGGCCATAATCTACCAATCCTTTCCTATATCTTCCAGGACTTGTATCTTACTAATAAAAACAAGTCTATCTATCTCGCTCTCAAACCTTTCCTTAGGTATATCCATAATAAACTGTATAATGCTCTCTCTAGACGCTTTGTTTGGAACGATAATATATTTGACATCTTTATATGCAAACTTTAACCATAATTTTTCATATGAAGGTGCTTCCAGATTATTGCTAATATTGACATAATTATCAATTATTGCACGGCGGAACGATATCTTATCTATTTCGTTATTCTTTAACTGTTCATCAGCAGAAATAAATCTCCATTCCTTTTCATCATGAAAGTTTTTCTCAAACACCACATTTATACCATCAATGGATCTACTCATTATTCCTTGTAAAGGTTTTATGTATGCAAATTGTCGTATCAAATCACCAATATATATATCCTCAGCCTCTTCTTGCGACATAATATGTGAAAACATATCTTTTAATTGAGATAAATACCCTGATTTACTATTAACGTATATTACAGGTTGTAAGCCGTGTTCTATACACCATGCTTTTGAAAATGCTATGCCATATTTCCCATAACAACCAGTATGTGTGTCATATTCTCCATTTTGTATTTTTTCTATCGTTTTCTCCGACAACTCGTTTTCATTAGCTATACTAATAGGAAATTTTTCATTTAACTTATGTAAGGGGATATCGCAAAAACATTTTTGCAACACAACCATTTCCTTAGCAGTACTTCCCGATGGATTCTTTAAATCCATGTACTCTATATTCTCTCTACAATACCTTGGTTTTAAAGCACAGTTCTCAATTGCATCTCTTAGGTGTTTTTCTTCTCCCATAAAATGAAATAAAGAATTCGCGCTTTGAACGTACTCATCCTTATACTCAATTTTATCTTTACTTGTCATTATTGCTTCCTCTGTTATACAAAGAGCATCTCTATTATCAAGACATTTTCTTTACGCCTTCTGCTCTTGCTTTTCTTGCCCGTTCTTCTTTTTCATTATCTTCAATCTCTTTATTAATTTCAGAAGCTACAGAAGCAAACAGCATTTCCAAATAAGCATCCGGATCTGGGTAAGTGTCCTTACGTTCTCGAAACTCATTTAATGTATTAATCAAACGTCTAATCGGAGTATGGTGCTCTCTGACATTTAAAAAAATACCAATTTTTTGGATTTCGTCCTCATTTGCAAACTCTGATGCCATAGCCGCCATAGGATTATATCCATATCCAAAGTTTTCATAATATGAAATAACACCTTGTGACCATAGCAGATATATGGAATTTACAATTTTTCTTCCTGTATCCGATTCCGCATTTATAAACGCATTGTTCTCATCGCCATAATACAAGCGATCAATGCTAACCTTTAATGCTTTTGCAATTTTAGCTGTAGTAACAAGATTCGGCGTTTTCTTTCCATTCTCATATTGACTAAGAATTGTGTTAGAAAAATCACACTTATCAGCCAATGCCTGTTGCGACAATCCCTGTGACAATCTTACGCTTTTTATATTTTCTCCAATATGTTCTTCGTAATTCATGTTGATTCTTTCTCCTATACCACCTAGTATATCACGTTTTACCGAAGAGTCAATTATTTTTCCGAACGGTAAATACGGTTAAACCATCTGCAAAATCTGCCTTTACCTTTATGTGTATCACCAGATACACATAATCATTGCCTAAAGAGAGAAATGTTTTACAACAAGATACTCTGCGATACTAATATCATAAAAACACGCGGGCCCATGTGTTTAAAAATTCTTTCACGAAAAGGAGGGATAAACACATGAAAAGTGTTATCACACCGCAGCCACGTACAGGCTGCAAAGACATGTGGAATGCATTTATGGTAAAAGAAGCTTCTTTCGACGTCGGAAGTGACATACCGATTTGCATTTCAACAGACATTGTTCCAAAGTCATTCATTTTATATGAAGATGCAAAAAGGATTTATAAAAAGGAGATGATAAAGCATAACAAAGATTTCTCTATTGATAGCTTCATCGTGTTCTACCTCGATGATCACAAATTCGACGGAAAGCGCACCAGCATATGGACTTATCCAAGCAAAGCATTAAAGATAATTCGCCATTTTGCTGGAATCGTCACCCCGGATTTTTCCACTTTTGCGGACTTTCCCGACCCTATCAAGCGCTATAACACCTACCGCATGCGTGCATTCGGATGTTGGATGAATGCACTAAATATTCCTGTCATTAACAATGTGCGCTGGGGAACTTATGAAACCTGGAGTTACTGTTTTGCAGGTATCCCTATAGGAAGTACAGTTGTTGTTGGATCTGTCGCAAGTGGAATACGAAAACTTAATAACCGTCCCATCTTTGAAGAGGGACTTAAGAAAATGGTTACTGTTATTAAGCCTAAAAGAATCATCTTTTATGGTTCTGCCAATTATGCTTTCATTCAGGACCTCCGTGAGCAAGGAATTGAGATTATCTCCATTCCGAGTAAAACCAGTCAGGCATATAAGGAGGTACGAAAATGAGCAAATCAAACAGCGGACATTTTAGTGGTACCGGCGGTGCCAAATTATCAAGGTATGCTCTTGGTACTCATTCTAAGGTCACAAAACCTTCAGAAAGTGATATCATAGCAAGTAGAGTTAAAGGGCTTGATTTACGCGAGCATCCATCTAAGTACAAACAATTATCCTCTAAAAAGATGACAGCATTACGTAAGAAAAAAGAAGCTCGAACAATGACTCAATTAGAATATAAGACATACGAGTCAAACAAACGACTTTCAGCAAGACGAAATAATGGTATCACAGAATTTTGGAATCAGGAAAAAATCCGCATTATGAACGGCACTCCTACTTTGCGAAATTGGACGCCACAACAAATGCATGATATCCTCCACGACAGAAGACCAAAACAAAACGGAAAAACAATACAGGCACATCATACCTATAGTGTTTCCAAATATCCGCATTTATCCAATCATGGCGCAGTAATCTATCCTGCAACCTTTAGAGAACACTTATATGGTTGGCACGGAGGGAACTTCAAAAATTCTCTGCCAGGAAAACCTATTAACGCAAAGAAACTACATTAAAAGCTACAAAAGCAAAAGGAACTACAGAAAAACAAGCAGAAACAGAACAAGGAGATAATCACATGAAATTTAATGAAGAACGAGAGCTTGGGATTAAAATTACCCAATACGATTCTCTGTCAAAATGCATAAGCATTATAAGAAACTATCGAAGCGAATCCATGGGAGTAATCAAATCCGAAATCGAATCAAACGATTTTATATTCGTCTGTGATTTTACGGATACTCCAAGTCTTAAGCAAATGCTTAAGTGCTATGACGAGCTAACCGGTATAGGCTGCGTTCTCACTATTCAAGAACAGATGCGAATGATTCCTCGCGAAATTCTCATCAACCTTCTTCAAATGCACAAAGAAATTCAAGAAGAAACCCAAGCATCTATTGATGCCGAAGTCGGCGACGACGAGGATGACGATATTTAACATCACTGCTTATCAAATAACAAACTCGCCCAGGCACGTCAATCACCAGAGCAAATTTCTCTGTCATTGACATTCCCGGACGGGTTTGTTTTGTGTTGATCAAGACCACTTAAAGATAAGTGCCTCTATCCAATATTCAGCTTCAGTTTATGTACCGGCCGAGACAGCCATCCTAAAACTATTGTTATTCCGATACACTACTTTTTCAAAAGGTATAAACTCGGTATAAAACTATGATAAAATCTCCTGCAATCCCTTAATTTATAAGGATTCTTTCATCTGTCCAATATATTGCCGTGGCAAATAAATAGTATTTTTATCATAGTTTTGTTTCTCCTTGTTTTGCCCCGAAATGCCTGTTCTGCAAGGGTTTCCGGGGGTATTGTGATATGCTCTGAAATTACAGATTATGGCAAATCAGAGCAGAATTAGGCAAGTTATTACTACCTGTTAGTAGTAAAATTGGTAGTAAAATGGGATGAAGTTACTACTAAGGATGTTCAAATGTCACTATCTAAATATATTTTCTTCAATATATCAAAAATTGGAACAAATGGCTTAAAGTCTACTTCATCAAAAGGAGTTTTTCCTTCTAACATCAAGTTAGCGAATGTCATTTTCGATAAAGCCATATTAATATTTTCATCATCTAACAAGGTTACCCTCTCGCCTGTAGAACCTTCAATGATATTTATTTTTTCTGGTCCACAAACAGCCTTTTTTTCACATATAACACCTAAAGATGGTGCATATCCACGTCTATCAAACTCATTACCCATATACAGTCTTCGTTTTACATTCGGATTCTGTGTTTCTATTTCTGTCTTAATCACTTCATCAGAATATAAATGCTCTATGCAAATTCCCGGTGTTGCAGTTCTAAAGTCCGGAATAGGAAGTATAAAAGAGTATACATTATTACCCCATTTTTTAAATTGGTTTCCATCTTTTCCACCAAGCTTCTTGTTAGTATCATTATGGTCTCTATCTGCAATAAATACCATCTTCCTCTTCTGCATGATTTTCGCCATATTTTCACATAATGAAACTAATTGACCATTACCCATTTCAAGCTTTACTTTAGTGCTTTGTGAACTATTATTAGGCTCATATTCAAGAAATTCGAATTCAAAACCTGTAAACAATTCAGCATACTCAGGCATATGTGACAATTTATTATATGCAGCTTTCATATGTTTCCAGTCTGTAGTCCCCTCCGTAACAATTAACATCTTATCTTGTTTATTACTTACAGCATCATATATAGCCTGCTCGTATTGTTGTGTATTGGTTAAGTATGTATAGGCTTTTTGAAATTCAGAAAAACGTTCAGCATTGATTTTCAAGCCTTGCGGCATCTCATATATCTCAAATCCTTCTGTTCCAAATTGTTCTTCCATTCCAAGCAGGAAAAGTGGTGAATGTGTCGTAATAATAAACTGAACTTTTGGAAACAACGCAATCAGTTTTGGAAGCACTTCCCTTTGTAATATAGAATGTAAATGAAGTTCTATTTCATCTACGACAACAACTCCAGATATTTCAGATAAATGAATACTATTATTAATATTTATAGTATCTGCGTAACGTACAATCGTTGCGAACATATTGAATAATGCACTTTGTCCTGTAGATAATGAATCAAGTGAAGGCACAATAAGCGAATTATCGCTTCGCCTTTTAATATTAAATCTTGAGCCATGTATACTTCTAAAATTCAAGCCAAAATAGACTTCTTCTCCTATGATGTTACTCATAATCTGTTCAATATTCTTACGAGCAACACCAAGACTCATGATATCAACTGGGCTGACATTCTCCAACCTCAATCCACCTTGTTCATCTGTACCAATATCCCCTCTTGAATCAACTATTACATCTAACAGCCACTGAAGTGTTTTCGAAGTCATTGCATTAACTAAAATTGGTAATTCCATTTTACCTGCAAACCGGGTTTTTACAGCAATATGCTCATAATCTGTTGTTTCGTAATACTGATCACCTAGCCAAGACGGCTTTTCATATCTATCTGGTCCAAAATAGCAAATAATATCACTTGATATTATTTTTTCCGCATCTTCCTTACTTGCTGTAGTCTGCTTAAAATTTTCATCGTCTGTCCAAGATATTTGTTGAGAACAATCGTCGCAATTCTGTCTAAATTCTTCATTTGATATTCTTCCGCTCTTAAATACATAATCAATTGAAGGTATTTCTCCACTCAGACTTTCATATTTTATATATGAATATAAATATTTTTCACCAGTATGAATCTCTATAGGATTTATAATTTTATAAAACTCATATCCCTCTGTTTCACCATGTTTTCGTGCATCAGGATATGCAGCTCCTGCTATTTCATAAAAAGAGTCAACAACATTTGAGATAAGTGTGGACTTACCAGTTCCATTTTCGCCTACTAGCACTACTGGCTTTGGGACGCCATTTTCCAAAGGTAATAATAATTGTATTTTCTTTATTGGTTCTAAATTTTTAGAAACTATTTTTCTGATGTACATTTTTACCCCTCCAATACAAAAAATCTAATTCATATTATATCAACAAATGCCAATTATAGCCATAGAAAAAACGCCCCAGCCTAAACCAGAGCGTCATCCCACTTCCATATTAAACTACCTTAAACATCTTCTGTGACATCGGTTTTTCGTCCTTCTTTTCAACCTCTGCCTGCGCCTTCCTAAATTCTTCCATCCGCTTCAGTTCTTCTTCTGCATCATCGAATCCGATATGTGTGTACCAATTCATTATGACCGATATATCCGAATGCCCCATGAGGTACTGTAACGTCTTGGAATTCATTGCCGATTTTGCCATATTCAAGCAATAGGTGTGTCGGCATACATGAGGCGTGATATTTGGCAACTGCACCCGGTAGATATCATTGTACCTTCCAACCATATGATTGAAACGATGTTGCCAGTGCATTGCCACAAGTGGCATTCCATTATCATCGTAAAACAGGAATCCGCTATATCCATCTATGGCTTTCTCCACTTTCGGTGCATTTCTGTCCTCGATGATTGCCTGAAACATCTGTACCACATCCTCTGTGATTGGCAATACTCTAGTTCCGGCATCCGTCTTTGTAGTTTCTATGATGTATCGCATATCTAATGTTCTCTGCAACATATATCACTCTTACAGATAACTTTCCTCATAGAAAAATCCCACCCATCCAGGCTATCTCCTAACTCATATTCAAAATTAAGAGACGACCCCATGGGTAGGATTTTGTATTCAACCATTTAATTCATTTTATTTTCATAGTCTTGCAATTCATGAAAAATATTGTCCACATAAACAGTATCGTTTTCAATACGATAAAGCATAAAATATCGATGCGATAAAAAATTGATTCTTCGATATCCTAATTCTCTTAGTTTGAGATTATCACAAAGTTTCAGGCTCCCTGCAACATTTGACAGACTTATTTTTGTTGCTTCAAAATCATTTAATAAATTTCTTGCAGCCTGCTCACTTTTCTTTTCAAGCAAAAGATATGTGATGAATCTATCAAGATCCTCCTCCGCATCCTTCATCAAAACAACCTTATAATCCATACTTTGACCTCATATCAGAAATCACACAATCTGCTTCCCTGAACATTCCCTGTTCTCTGGACTTTTTCAATTTTGCAAGCATCTCGTTCTCAGTCATCGGTGCATATGGATTTGATTCTACCTGTCTTTTTATTTCAAAAGGAAATCCATTTGCCGCAACAGCCTGTGTTAAAAACATTCTAATTGCTGTTGTTGTATCTGTGCCCAAATCTTTAAATAGTGCATCTGATTTACTCTTTAACTCATCTTCTACTCTAACCTGAATTGTACTAGCCATATTCAACACCTCACTTCCATTTATTTTCTTCATTATAATGCTAAATCATTTCTATTTCAATACATTTGTATTGTTTGGTAGTGTAAATTTACTGTGGAAAATTAATAGACGGATCTTGAAAATCTGCCATATTTTCAATCTACTCTAACCCCCCATCTTCTTCCTGCACCGCATCTTCCACAACTACTGTCTCGCCCTGCTCTGTATTTTCTGCATCTTCCGTGCCTTCATTCGAAGCCAAAACGCCCTCTTCCTCTTCCTCTTTCTCCTTCTCCTTTTCTTCCGTTTCTTCCACTCCCCCATCCTTCCGGAACTTCTCCCGGAACTGCTCTTTCTTGGCTGCCACAGCGTCCTTGAGGGCAAGCTTCTTCTCTTCGCGGTTTTCTAATGCTTCCTGCTTCTTTGCGTCACGGAGTTTTTGCTGTTCTTCGCGCTGCGCGGCTTTCTTAAGCTCTTTTTCCTGGCGTTGCTCTTCTTTGATGCGAAGCTTCTCGGCTTTATCCCGCTCCTTCTGCTGCAGGCGGTTCTGGCGAAGCTCGTCTTTCGCCTGCTGCTTCTGGCTCTTCTTGACCTGCTTTTTGGCGGAACGCTCGATAGAACGGATCATGCTCTTGGCATCACCGACTCTGCGGCGGGCACTGCGGTATGGATCGTAGAGGAAATAGGATGCTGTGGTAAGTGCCAGCAGCACCAGTCCTACGATAAGGCAGATTGGAAGCAGAAAATCATAGAAGCCGTACTTTAATTCATAACCGATAAAGAGAACCAGCATCACCGGGAAAACTACTGCTGAGAAAATATCGCAGATGAGTCTCCAGAGAAAGAAGCACTGCTTCTGATGTACAAAAATGGCAGCCTGCACGCCGGTAAAGAACATCAGCATCAGACAGATTTGTGATGTGATTCCATGTAAAAAGCCTACAAAGACGCACAATGCCAGTGAAAAGGAGACCGTTTCAAGTTTTGTGTAAACGTTAAAAACTGATATAAGATTTGTGAATA
>ERZ780144.1031-NODE-1031-length-33052-cov-3.065733_pt1 | contig 33052 bp, 38 predicted proteins | sample MGYA00511380_ERZ780144 | MGnify/ENA primary metagenome ERZ780144 (study PRJEB29588, sample SAMEA1965858) | human gut metagenome | biome: human gut; feature: human-associated habitat; material: faeces | place: Denmark | collected 2008/2010 ... | reverse complement strand
TGTTTACGGAGGTTTTTGTTTTATCCCTTCGCTTTCACTTTATCAAACTCTGGGTTAAACGTATAGAAATTACGACTGCTCAGGTGATCCTGTACATTTCTTAAAGCTTCACCAAACCGCTGAAAATGTACAATCTCGCGCTCGCGCAGAAAACGGATCGGATCGCATACTTCCGGATCTTTGACCACGCGGAGAATATTGTCGTAAGTTGTGCGGGCTTTCTGCTCTGCTGCCATATCCTCATATAAATCCGTGATCGCATCGCCCTTCGACTGGAACTCGCACGCATTGAACGGAATTCCGCCTGCTGCCTGCGGCCAGATTGCCGTGGTGTGGTCGATATAGTATGGTCCGAACCCGGATGACTCGATCTGTGCCGGAGTAAGGTTGCGCGTGAGCTGCTGGACAATGGCGGCAATCATCTCCATATGGGCGAGTTCCTCGGTTCCGATGTCGGTCAGAAGTCCTTTCTGCATCTTATAAGGCATCGTATACCGCTGGGACAGGTAGCGCATAGAGGCTCCGATTTCGCCGTCAGGACCGCCGTAGCGCAGTAACCTATGATATCATTTTTTCTTTGAATTTTTTCTCCATCTTGAGAAGTCCTCACTTGAGAACACCCTTCTTCCGTCCACTCTCAGGTGTTCCAGCTGGATCTCGATGTTTGCGCGCTCATCGGCGCCTGCGGCGAGGGATTTCTTTTTATATTTACTCGTCAAGGAACTTTTGACTGATGAAATGACCTCTTTCTGTGTCTTTCCGTCTGCTTTCTTTGATTCTACCACACTTTTCAGCATTTGATTCGCTTTTTCGTTCTCTCCTGCTGCCAGCGCCTCATTTACGTTGGACATATCGTAGAGTTGAACCTCTTTCTGCTCTGCCGGTCCTGTCTCTTCCGGCGTTGTGCTCTCTTCCTGTGTTTCTTCTGTTCCTCCTTCCAGTTCTTTCTTTTTCTTATTGATTACCGTATCAACCGCCTTGACTACCAGATCCTTATCAATTCCCCTAGATGCCACCTCATCAATCTTACTCTCATATGTATCGAGATCCCAGTTCAGCATCGCATCCGCCGCCTCCTGGATCAGAGGTTCGTTCTTTAAACCAGTTTTCATTGCAGAATCAACCTTTGTCTCTGTCTGTCCTGCTTTGATTAGATCGGATAGGATTCTGCCTCCTAGTTCTCCCTTCCCCTCCCTGTAGGCTTTCAGAGCCTTCTTGGTGTACATGGTGACGTTATCCGGGTTTGACATGTCATAGATTCTCTTTGTCTTCCAGTAGTCCCCTGTATCCATCTCTGTGATATCCAGCGCCGTATCAACCACGGCGCCAGCATCCCGGAGAAGGTTCCCAATCGGGATACCGGTCAGCCTTGAGAGCGGGTTCATCCACTTGTACAGGATGCCTGTCGGGGTGTATTTACTTTCTCCTGCTACGAATTTTTTCATCTCATTGCAGGCATATACGGCGTATTCAATTCCCTGCAGATCCATACGCTGGGAAGAGTTCCCGCCAAACATCGAAACAACATCCTTTGCAATCGGAATCAGATTCAGAACATTGAGGTTGTCTGCGATATTCCCGCCGAGGGCGTCAATATATTTCTCCCATATATCCTTATCATCATCGTCGTTTCGCACCACATCCATGACAGACGCGACCAGTGCTGTGATAATTCCGGTAGAGGCATATGCAGCGGCCACCCTGGCGAATTTTGCTTTCTCCGCTTTCCCGGCTTTTCCATTGAGCTCTTTGGAGTCTGCAATGTTCATCGCCGCGCGATAGAGCATATTATAGCTTTTAATAGGCTCTGACATGAAAGATGTATAGAATTTCGTCCAGTTCTCCCGCATCGCCCAGCTCCGATGAAAGACACTGTCTACTACCTGTGTCTTATCAATGATTTCAGAGAAGCGTTCTCCACTCTTCTTCAGAAACTCTTCCGAATCAACCGTCAGTTCCGGGTGCCGGGCGGCTGTTTCTGCCTTGGTTGCTAACCATAAGCGTTTCCATGCCAGTTCGTCACCCTTTCCAGCCCAGTCCATTGATTTATTGATCATCTTTTCCCGAACGGTATCCGCTCCAATCAGTATACTTTTCATACTGCGGCCGGTATTGATGTCGAAAAATCCCTGGTCTTTCCACCAGGCGATCGGGGAATAGTCTTTTACCTGATCCCACTCTGCATCTGAAACCATCAGTTTCAATCCCTGTGCCAGATACTTCGGATCAATCTCCGCAGCAGCTCTGAAATATGCCGTCGGCTGCTGAATCGCCGTTCTCAGGTTCCATCCGACTGCCGCCGACTTTGCATTTCTCAGTAAATTAGAGGTCAATTCCCGTTCGCCGCTGCCGACACCATTCAGATCTTTCAAGAACGCATCTACCCAAGCGCCCATTTCCTTGCCGTAAACACGTTCCATCTGCTCCCGGAGATTTCCTTTTTCAACGTCATTGAAATTGTAATACTTTTGAAAATCTGACAGCGGCACCACAAAGGAATGATAGCTTCCCATCTGATCCGCCTGGCGGGTATATACATCAAAGATATCCTCGATAATCAAACCGTTCTTGGCGTGTTTGGTCGTATTCTTGGTAATTCCGAGATTCTTCAACGTCTGGATATCACGGCTGACGTCTGCATTCGTTTTTGCTATCTCGTTTTTATCGACCACGATCGGAAAATAATTCGGAGCATTAAACTTTTTATATCCATACAAAGTCATGCTGACCTCATTGCCCCAGGCTGCCGTCTGATCTGTGAAGAAACTTACCACCCCGTCCGCAAGCGCCTTCTGTTTGGGTGTGAGAGTGTCTGTGATGGCTTTTACATCACTCGGAGTGACCGCTACCGGTACATTTGCCTCCACAACTTTAAAAAGTTTCTTACCTTTTACCGTGACCTCCCTCTCAACTCCCTGTGTGCGGATTCCCCGCAGCTGATTATACAGATGTTCCCTAGCTTGCGGACGTTTATTTAATTCATAAAGGCTCATGACCTGCGCCGGGGTCAGAGAGATTTCCCCGCCGGATACCTGGAAAGTCTGTCGCTTTGCTTTATTGCCGGTCCATTCCTGAATTTCTTTTTCACCGATTTCCAGCTTTCCTTTCAGTTCTTCCATATATTCCTGTGCCAGGCGTGTATCCCTCATTTTAGTATCAAAGCCATCGCGGAGCCCCTGATAAACAGTCGTGGCTGCTTTTCCAAGACGATCGAACGCCGTGAAACTGTCCAGCATATGCACCTGCAGGAATTTATCCGCCGCGCTCAACGCTTTAATGGTTTTCTTATTCTTCCGCCCCTGCCACTCTCTCAGTGTGCTTTCTGCTGCCTCGGACGCCTTTTCGTAACGTTTATTCGTATACATCTTATTGGCATCTTCAATACTGTGTTTCATTGCAGACACAGTCTCTCTCAATGTCCGAAGCTCTCTCGGCGTAAAGTCTTCAATCTTCTTTCCCTCTGCCATGCTCTGGAGCTCGTCCAGTTTAGTCACAAGATCCGGATCGACCTCAACATATATATCGCTCGTTTCTCCTTTCAGGACACCATTGTTTTTCAGAATGGTATCGTACACCTTCTTTGCCTCATTCCATTCTCTGGTGCGCTGTGTTTCGTTTCCATCCGCATTTAAACGAGAGGAACTGTAGTCAACACAAGACAGGAATTTAGCAACGGCCGTTCTCATGCTTTCCGGAACATGATCGCGATCCGTCGGAGACAGCAGCCACTTCTGCATTTTCGTGACGTCACGAATGATCTGTTTCTTATCCTGACGCCCCTGTTCGCGCTCCCTCACGTTCCCGCGGTATTCTCTGAGTTTCTGCTCATATTCCTTTCGTTTAGCGATATATTCCTCTTCTCTCTTATCAGCCTTTTCAAACAGTTTATCTGCCAGCGTAGGCGGAATATTACGGATATTCGCTCTGTTGTCCAGGATATCCTCTCCCAAGAATACCGACATTTCATCAATATCAGCACCATAAGGATTTTCCACTTTCGGACGGGACTCTTCCAATACATCCGCAATCCGAAGAAGCTGATCTGTCGGGTTGATGATATCGGTCGGGAAAAGATCCGGATGCAGTCCCGCCAGTTCATTGTATGCTGCATCTACGCTGACACCGGCGTTCCGAAACGTAATCTGTCCCATATATTTTTTCCGGAAGCTGTTATATCCGCCCTCGGAATCCAGGTTATTTCGAACTTCTTCCGGAACATAAATCGGCGTGCCCTTGATATCTTGCAGGATGTTTTTATAAACCTTTACCTGCTCCTGATCCGTCTGCTGTGATTTTTCCAGAATCGCACGGCCTATCTGCGTTGCTACGTTTGCCAGCTCCTGGGCGTCCATACGTTCCGCTTTCTGGATATACTCATAAAACCGGCTCAGGTTGCTTTCAAGTTTTTCCTGTGAGTAAGTAGAATTATATTCTCTTAACAGGCTTTTTGCATACTTACGGATATCTTCTTTTCTTGGTGTGTAATCTTTTGTGAGGACAAGCTGATTTTTCAATTCTTCGTTGATCTTCCGCAGTTCACCGTTTTCTCGAACCACCTCGTCATAATCAATGTCCATATCGGAATCATCAATCTGGAAACGAACATCCTTCAATTCACTGATCGCCTTCTTTCTGGCATCCGGAAGATTGGGATCATAAAGAATCGTATTGATTCCTTCCTGGTTCAAGCGGGCTTTCAGGTTATCGCTGGCATCCGTCGGCAGAATGACGGCAGCAACGCCATCTTTAAAATTTCCTTTCTGGATTTCGCCCGAAGCAACCGCATCTTTCTTAAATACAATTGAAATGTCTCCCATATCTTCCCCACCCTTACCCGGTTTTGTTTTTAATGAGATAGGGCTGTTCATATCTAAACTTTCTACCAGCTTTTCTTCTGTCAGATCATTACGGGCAACCAACTCCTTGTTATCTGTCTCTTCCAGTTCATTATCTCCAAGCTGATATTTAACATTTTCATTCTTGACATTGCGCAGTCTGTCAAATATACTGGAGATAGGCAGATAGTTGTAGCCGCTATGTTTTTTTGCAGGTTCGGCCTGGGCGTAGTTGAACGGGACACTATCTGCCTTTTCTATATCCACTTCGTGTAGATACATTCGATTTGTCCTGTCTACTTTTATAACGCATACCTCATAATACTGACCTGCATTTTCCCCATCTGTAATATTTATCTTTGCTCCTATTGAAACAGAATCATATCCTCTTCCTTTCCAGTCTTTCGAATATCTTAAAACCTTTCCATTTTCAATTACATCTTTTACCGTTGCAAAAGCGGCAGCTTTTTTGTCTCCATAACCATGCGCCAGATCATTGCGAACCGAACGCATACTTAAAGCAACATCCCCTACCACATCATTATGAACCACATTTCCGTAAGAATTATACAGTTCTATGATTTTGCTACGCATTTCCTTTGGATCTCCCTTAAACTCATCCCCGCGAATCGATGCGACACTGTCCATCTTCCGGACATAGTCATAGTTTTCTTCGATGTGCTTGTCTGTCACCTGATCCGGTTTTGCCAGCTGGAAGCGCACAGCACTCTCCGTGCTTGTCTCACCCATCTTATAGTTCTCGCTTGCCTGATCCAGCGCATCCATCCAGCGATTTCGCGCATCCTCGAAAAGTTCCTGCTGCTCTGCAAGCATCTCCGCAGCTCTTCCGGTATGCTCATTCTTGATGAGACTCTTGATTGCATCCAGCATATCACTCAGAAAATCTACAATCTTTTGCGCCACGGTTTTATCTTTGCTTGCAATCTTCCGAACAAATTCCTCGTCATTCCAGAATTTCCCCGTAGCATCCGCAGTGATCTCCTCCATGATCTCGTCCCTGGAAAGTTTCTGACCATGTTTTTCATAAGCTCTTTCATAGCTCTCAACCATCTTTTCAAATGTCTGGTTTTCAGATGTTAAATAAGCGCTTATGACGGCATCGCGATAGGAAGCATAACTTTCCGGTGCGTTTTCTTTGATGAAATGAGTTAATTCATGGCTATTGGTGCGTAAAAAGTTCTCTGAGTTCGTGGAAATCCGGATCGTTCCGGTCTTTCTTTCATACTCTCCCACTGCTCCGGATTCAAGGGAATCTTCCAGCACAAATTTTAATCCGGTACGTTTACCAAGACTTTCGCTGAGTTTCCTCTGGGCATCTGTTGCATTCGATGAACGATCTTCGAATCCTCCTTCTCTGGTCTCTCTCTTCTTAACCTGGCGCTTTGCCTCTAATTCTAACAGTCTGTCTCTGGCTCCTGCTTTATATGCCTCTACCTGCTGAGTTCCTGACAGGAACACCGATACAGCTGATTTTTCTGCCGGTGTGATGTCATTGGCATAACGGCCTGCATCATAGAACACATTAAAAGCCCGTCTGTACTGTGAAATCGGGATATCCGGATCGTACTGTTCCACCGCTGCTGTTTTTCCTTTTTCCCCTAAATCCGAAAATATATCGTTTAAATCCTCCCTGTGGCTTTCAATATAGGATTGTCTTTCCGCTTCCTGCGGAGATACCGCATATTCTCTTGCATATGCAGACAAATCCTCTTTCTGTTCAGGCTCACGAACATATTGAGGCCCTATGTTCTCACGATTTTGAATTGATTCTGTGTTCTCGGCAATGGTTGGAGACGTTATCCCTTCCCGAACTGCATTCTCCGGCCGGTTCTGAATGGTACTAAATTCTGTTCTAGCCTCTCCGCCTTTTTCGTCTGCCTGAATAGTTCTCTCCGTACCCCTCTCCTGAGCATCTCCATCAGATACGTTTCCGGCAATGAGAGGTGTGTTTTCAACAGGATCTGTTACGCCCTCTATCATTCGCTGTGCCATGTTTTCCAGTGCTGCTGCCTGCTGTTCTTTTACCTGCTGCCGCGCCGTATTCTCTTCCGGGAGAACATTCGGAATCGTTTGAGATGCTATTGTCTGTTCTTTCTGGAGCAGACTCTCCTGCGGCACCGCCTTTTGCCGGGCGTATTCCTGGGCAGCGTTTCTTTGCAAAATATTGCCAAGTGCCTGTGCACCTCCGCCCATGATTACACCGGACGTTGCACCGCCAAGAGCCGCCAAGCCTACATTTCCAGCGATGTCTGCATACGCTTTTTGTTTCGCCTCTTCGTCACTCAATCCAAGACTTTTATAGTATCTGACCGATGTATCATAGTTGGATTTGTCGCCCATGATTATTTTATCGCTGATACTATTCATAATCTCGGTAGCCGCCTCTTCTGACCCCTCCGAGATTCCCTGTTTCACAAGGTTGGTAAGAACGGTCCTCGCGCCTTTACCAGGTACTTCTTTCAGGGCTTTCAATTTTCCAAGGCTGAACGCTTCTCCTGCACCCTCTGCCGTGCCCTGTGCTGCGCCCTGTGCCAGCGCCTGGGTACCGGTTGCCCCTCGCTCCGCCGCATCCACATAGGCATCCGTCGCCGCACTTCCACCGGCTATCGCCACATTAAGCGGTCCGAGTGGAAGACGAGACATTGCCTGCGTGATGGAAAGCCCCGTATCAATAGCAAAGTCCCTGACCGGCGTGCCTCCGATCGCGTCCTTGATTCCCTGATTCGAAGCATTCATGATCGCGTTACCGGAAAATGCTTCGTTATTCGTATCAACCGGAGTGTTTCTTCTCTTATACTCTTCCAGAATATTTTTATATTCATCGGTCGATTCCGCATTCATTAACGCTTTGATTTCTTTTGCTTTATCTATGCCCATCTTGGTTGCTGCGTAGATATATCCTTTCGGGCTTTCCAGAGCTCCCACAGAATTGTATGCAATACCCGCAGCAATGTTTCTCTTCGACGCATCTCTGACATTCTTTGTTTCATCATCTCTAAGCCTTGCAGCTGTTACATCTCCAAGGCTCTGCTCAAACTCTCTCGCTGTCTCCTTCCCATACTTTCCGAGCAGATAATTATACATATTCTTCTCATCATTATCGAGAAATTCCGCTCTACCTTCCGGCAATCCGCCCAATCTGGTTTTGGCTGCTATCTTCAGCTGTCCCATAAAACCATCCGAATAACCTTCCTTGCTCTGGCTTCCCTTTTTTACATAGTCTTTGTATCCTGGATCTTTCTGTGCCTGTGTATACGAAATATTTCCCCGTTTTCCTGAATATGTAAGTCCCGAAGATGCACGGAAATTCTGTTTGCCTCGTTCCGGGTTCCGCTTCGCATAATCAAGAACCATTTGGGTAAATTCCTGATTGCTATATGGTTTTGTTCCGTTTGCGCTGGTCTGAGGCCGAGAGAATACTTTGGCTGCCGCTGGCTGCTTCGTCTTTGTGGCTGCATATTCCTGTGCCAGTCTTTTTTCTGCTTCTTTCTTTTGCATATGCTGGTATAACTGTTCTCGATTAAATGTTTGAGGACCAACATATTTATCAAATAATCTCTTCCCCTCTTCCAACCTCCGCTCCGCCATTGTGACGTTTTTTTTCTTTTGAGTTGCCCCAGAAGACTGTGTAGAACGGTTGTAAGTTGTTTTAGGCGACGTTTCTCCAGTGTCACCCGCTTTTCCAACATACTTTTCATACAGCTCTTTTCCTTTTTTTAATTGATCTACTTTGTACCGCTCCATTTCTTCCTCCATGCATTTGCCGCACTGTTCCATGCACTATTCGATTCCAAATAATTCTGATTAGCCTGCACAACATTTGAGGCGTGTGGTATATCCATCTTGCTGAGCAATGCCTGCGGGTTCGATTTCGCATCTGCCTTATCCTTATACATATCAACCGCACCCGCTTTTTGCATATAGTTCATTAGATTATTTGCCGCCTCTGCGCCTTCTTTCTTATATACTTTCGTGTATGCATTCTTAGCATCAGCCCACGATATTGCATTTGCTGTTGATGTCCCCGACGAACTAGATTTCTTTTTTGAAGATGATCTAGATGATCTCCCCCGACCTCTGCCAGAACTTGCCGCCGCCTGTCTCCTTAACGCCATCTCAGCCTCCCAGTTCGCCTGCTCCTGTGCTGCCTGCTGCTTCTGGAATGCAAATTCCTGCGCCCATTGGTCTGCTGCCACGCGGTCCTGATACTCACCGTAATCATATCCATATTCCTGATTGTACCGACCGTTATAATAGTTCAGGTCGTTATAGTAATCGTTGACACCATCCCTATAACGCTGGTAATCTGTATTGTCCAGACCTGTCACTACATTCATCTGGTTGTACAGATTCTGTCCTTCATCCGCATAACGCTGGTATGCCCGATCATAGAAGTCCAGAGCCTTATTGTTTAATTGAGCGACATAATTGTCATACGCCTGCTGCCCTGCTGCCGACGCGTATGTATTCCCATATCCGCCGGTCAGCGCCGCCGCATTCCCCATCGTATCGCGCATAGCAAGGTTTCCCTGGCGCATATACTGATCGCGGTACATTTTATATAAATCATCGTTTACCATATCCTCCGAGGTGTACGAAAATTTCGGACGGTTCATGATATTATCCAGGATACTTGAGATCTGATCTTCGTACTTACTTTCAAATTCATCCGGCTTGTTCTTCTCCAGATTCCGAGTTTTATTGTAGTATTCATTCACTCGGTCAGACCTCTGGTACATCGGCTTCGCCTCGGTCGAACCGCTTGCCGTGGCTACCCCCGCAGTTACATTGCTGGACGGGTTCGATGGCGCTTTGCAAGCCCCTGAATCTTCGCCGCATTATTTGTCGCTGACCCGTTCTGCAGCATTCCCAGCAATTTTGTATTCTGGCTTGCCGTCCCGGAATATCCAGATATTCCATACTCTTCGGCAAGTTTCCGTCTGGCAGCGTAGCTGGAATCCCTTCCGGAGCTGCTCAGATAATCAACAATACTTCCAACCGCCATTATTCATCCTTCCCTTCTTCTTTTTCTTCGATAATCTCGCCTGCATTTAAGATAGCAGCAACCTTTACCAGATTCTCTGCCTGGGTAATCCCCTCCACTTTCATTCTATCGAGAGCACTGACAATCGCTTTGATGGCGAGCTCTTCATACACATATTTTTTCATGGTACCTCCTAACTACTGCTTTCCAAACTATCCAGGCGATCATAAATATCCTGGATCGTTTCTCCCACGCCCCAATAATGAGTCTTTCCGGAGAATACGGGGTGGTTCAGATAAAGTTCCTGCGCGTAGGCATTAGACGGTGAAAGAACGCAGCCATAGTGATCCAGGATCCTCTGCGGTTTTGTGTCATTGATATTTCCTGTGCCATCCCAGCCAGTCCAAAAGCAATACAAATCATTATCACCCATTCCTGTGCTCTGATCGCCGGTGCCTAGATATTGTCCCATGCTGGTATCAAACGTATAGAATCCTCCGATATAAACCTCGTCTTCATTAGCTTCAAATGCTCCACCCTTGCAGCGGATTCTTGAACCAGTGATCGTTGCACCTTTTACATTTCCGGAGAATGTAGCATTTCCGGAAGCATCTAACTTGAAATTCGTTGAATTTACCACCAGACGATTTCCGGATATCGTAACCTGTCCCGATTCCAATGAAATCTCCGACGATACGGTTCCTTTCGTTACTTTCATATCGATTTTGCTGTCTGTAACTTCAAACTTTGCATTCGTATTCTTTTCGAAATCGCTCACTTCAACTTTCAAACCATCCAAATCGAATTTCAGGGATGCTACCCTTTTCTCATCCTCCAGATATTTCTGCAGCGCCTGATTGGAATAGTTATCTTCCGGAGTAAGATTGTTGAACATATATTTAAGCTGTTCGTTGAGCTGATAGAGATATCCTGTCAGTTCTTTCGTATCCATACTATTAAAGCCATCGATCGCTTTGAACTGTGCCATCAGATCTCACTCCCTTCGTTGATGTACTTTCCGACGGCAATCAATCGGGCTTTTCCCTTGCCTTCTAACCTCCACCGATAATAGAAGCAGCGCATCGGCTTAATTGGAATCGAATACGTCCGCTTTTTATCTGCGAAGATGGTAATCATCCGGCGGAAAGCTGCATCTGAATCGTGTTTCAGAAACACATCCACCTGGCTTCCACGTTCCAGCTCTATCATGAACTGAATCTTTCCAATGTACTTTCGATTCAGGCTTCCTTCTTCCAGATCTCCCGTTTCAAGATACCATTCGACCAGCTCATCCCCTCCGGTAATGGTGCGGACGTTTTTATCCTGATCGACATAATAGAGCTGTCCTCCTCCGGGTGCGGTAAGAAGCATCTGCGTATCATCTTCTTTATGCCAGAGCCGTTTTGCTGTGTCATAGACCAGCAGTTGTTTTCCTTTTCCCGTCTCCGCTGACAGATAATACTTTCCTTGGTATTTCCCTGCGATTCCATCCGACAGCGCGAGTTTTTCCAGAACATCCGACAGCGTAAACGGAACGCCGCCGGTATAGCCATGTACACCCGTACCAGAAAGATAGATCAGCGTAGTTCCAACGACCTGAACACTAGCACTGCACCCACTCTTTACGCCCGGCGCCTCCTGCGTTTGAATCTGGATATTTGACGGTTTGTTTCCATAGACCTTATGAATTGTATGCTCCTTAAAGAAAAGCGCATATCCGGAATATGTAGCTGCTGCCGTGAAATCTCCATCCGATCCGATCGTTGCCGCATAGGAGTCTGTCGAAATGCCTTCAAAAACGTTCCAGTTCAGAGGATCGCCCAGCTTGCTCGCATATACTTCATGGTTTTTGCTACTGCATCCCCACAATCGATTTTCGCATTCCGTTAAAAAATCCATATCCGGCACTTTCCGCTTTACCTTCAACCCACTCGCCTGTGTAAAGCTGTTTTCCAATACACCGATGATTGTAATGCTGTCATCCGTTTTTGCCTGGATAGTGGCTGTTTTGTTGTAATCTGCATTCGTGCACCCAGATATTTCTACGCCATCATACTGGTTGAATTGTTTTCCGATTCCGGTACAGGAAATTTTTGTGTAAGTCGAACCTGTATAGGATGGCGCAAACGTCGCTGTTGAAGCCTGGGCAAAGGTTTTCTCCATCGAACCAAACTCCCCGGAATCCGTATTTAAGTAAACCTTATCCGGGAAAATGATGATATAGGCCCCCATTCCGACCATAACTTTTTTGCCATCTGCTACCGTTCCCTTTTCCTGGTCCTTATAATACAGTTTTTCTCCATCAACATATGCTAGTCCATTTTTCCAGTAGAGGCCGTTTGGTTTCTCCAATGTTTTTATTGGTTCTCCTCGCGCCTGGCGCGGCCCTGCTGCTGGATAGTAATCAGAGGACATATTTTTCATATCTGCGAAATATCCATCCTGGACGCTCGACCTGGTATCTAAGCCGCCGAACACTCCTTCCTGTTTCTTGGTTCTGGTAATCGGATTTACGATTGGCAGACGCATCTTACCACCCCCTAAATTGTGCTTTTTCCTTCGGCATATGATTTCTACGGTAATAGGATGCAAACGCCTGGAAAGACGCCTCATATGCTGCCACGCTGTTGTTATAGCGCTCTGTTTCCTCGTTCTTATAGTCAATCTTGGCGGCAAGATAATTTACATAGATATCTCCAAAGCGATCCGGCACCATAAGGGTCTTTTCAGAGTCCCGGTCATAATCGTACCCGTCAAATTCTATGTCATTGCCCTCCGCCGCATTTAGGATGTCGTCTACAACCATTCCTTCTACTTCTGACAGCCACGCCGTTTTTACCCTGGCATCATACTGATTCAGTTTTTCATCATCTACTCTCGCCAGCACTTCCGCTATTTTCATCGCATCGCCTCCTTGAGTTTTATTGTGCCAGATTCCTATGTGTTTTTCTCCCACGCAAAAATTCCCCACCAGGCATGTGGCAGGGCATCTCGTTAATATCTCTTGAAATATGCAGTTTTTCACGTGGACTCGACTGGAAAAATTCGGGTATCTGCAATAAGTGGTTGAAAATCTGCTCTCACCGGATTCTGTAAAATCACAGCTCAGGTTGAAAACCTGCGTTCAAACCATTGTTACGGTTCCTGCTTCCTTAACAGATAACTAGAGATACGATAAAACTGTATCTCCCCGCCATAGCTGTCTCCACAGGCTTTCGTTCCGAGGACCCTCCCCGTACAAAATATAGTTTACAGTTTCTTATGCTGACAGAAGACGTAAGCCTTCCATCTTAATATTAATTGCTGCATTTAAGTCTCTGTCACAGACCATACCGCATTCCTGGCATTGATAGACCCGGATCGTTAACGGCATTTTCTGCCTATGTCCGCAGCAGTGACAAATCTGGCTTGACGGATACCATTTATCAATAACGACAAGATGTTTTCCACGCTCTGCTAATTTATAAGTGAGCATATTCTGAAACATCCCATAACCGTTATCCATCGTGGCCTTTCCATTACCAAAGCCCTTATTGGATATCGTTTTCATATCGAGGTCTTCTATACATATAGCATCATACCGATTGGCTATCTCGGTACTAAGCTTATGTAAGTAATCTCTTCGCTGATTAGCGATATGCGTTGACTGTCTGTTCACCTTACGAAGCTGCTTCATAAAGTTCATAGACTTATGTTCCCCTTTACGGGAGCCATGTTTTTTCGAGAGTCTGCGTTGCAGCTTCGTCCGCTTACGCTGTGCCTCCCGATAGAAATGTGGTATATCCTCCGTATGCCCATTTGAATCCGTATACAGTCCATCGGACTTATAATCAAGTCCAAGGACGTTTTTCGGCTTCGGTACAACAAGAGTGATATCCGGCACTTCTTTCTTATACGTGATGCTTACATAGTATCGATCGTCTGTTTCCAGACTGACCGTGGCATAACAGATACTGCCATCCGGAATTCTTGTTTCCGGTGTCCGGATCCACCCAAGACATGGTAGTTTCACCCTATGTGATTCAACGCAAATAACCTTTGCATTGGTTGTCGTATAGGATTGCTTTCCGTGTTTCGTATGGAATTTCGGATACCCTCCGGTCTTATGAAAGAACCGGTCAAACGCAGTATGCAGCTGACGACAGGCGTGCTTTAATGCCTGTGAGTCTGCTTCTTTCAGCCATGGCAGATATTTCTTCATTTCCGGAAGAAGGTTCTGCATCGCGTAGTAATTAAGATGCTCCTTACGACGATTGTAGATCACCGTATTTCGTTCGAGCATCTTATTGTAGATGTATCGGCAATGCCCGAGCGTCACATTGATTTTATGACGCTGTTCATCATCCGGATATATCCGCATCCTGATTGCTCGGTTGAGGATCATCAAATTACCTCCTTTCAACCACTTATTGAGGAAACCGTATTTTACGCGATTGACATTTTCAACCACTTATTGCGGTTAGCCAAAAATTCTTTCTTCGTCTCTGCTTCGTTTTGTCACAGGATATGTCCATCTTCCGCGATTCTATCCGCCGTCAGCATCCAGCCGTCCGAATCGAACGCATACAACTGTCCATCAATCCGGCAGACTGTATCATGCAGATATTTGTAACCTTTTAGGACATACCACCAACGTCCATCCTGCCAAATCCAGCCTCCGACATACTCCCCGGAAATCCATCCGAGCGAGGTCTCGATCCAAGGTTTTCCATTTACAAAACACTTCCGGAGCGGCTGCACGTGTTCTCCGTTATTATAACGTCTTCCGGAATCTGCCCCACCCGGGGTTGTTCGGATAATCAATGTCGGCGATGCCAGAATGCACAGACCGCGCACGCCGCTCTTTACCTCTTTCAGATCGGTGATCGATACCTGCGGGGCGCTCGGCTGTGAAGCTGCAGCTCCATCCTCCGCCGCCCAAGTCTTTTTGAAATTCTCAAATGTCCCATATTTCTGCTTCAAAATTCCCGTGCCGCTGCCCCAGTCCGGCAGATAAAGATGCGGTTTGTCTTCCAGGCTCTTCCAATCTCCTCCCCAGGCAAGTCCCAGCCCCTTGGCAATCTCAGCCGCTTTTTTAAACATTCCTGTTCTGTCATTAAATGCATCATCTGACGTGCTGCCATCTCCATCAATGTCCATTATTAAATAAAAATCAAAGGCGATTCCCCACTGATGCTGTGAACTGTAGCTGCTGCCCGGTGCATTGGTTACCTTTTTTCCCGGTTTTGTACGTCCCTGAGCATAGAGGGCATCCTGCTCTGCTACTGTCCGGAATGTTTCCCCAATCGTCACTGCAATCCCTTGTGTCACACAGGCTTTCATCCACGCACCCGCAAGACGCTGGAGACGCGGATGGCACAATGTAATATCTCTCATATTTGTCCTTTCTACGAACACAGGGCGGAAAATATCCGCCCTAAATCATTATTTGCACTCATCTGCCGGTCCCGGCTTTTTTGTTTCTGCTCCCGGTCCTACCGGCGTGTTCCCTTTTCCTTCTTTTGCCGGACCCGTGCAGCCAACATCACAGGTGCACTCTGGATCTACCGTCATTTCCGGATGCCCTAATTTCTGCGCTTTCTTAGCGCTATAGTTATGTACTTCGTTTGCATTCTTGTTTCCATGTACGTTGCAACTCATCTTTCTTTCCTCTCTTTCTATTTTCTTGCTTTCTCTGCCTGGGTTCCGAAATAAAACCCTACAATCATAGTAAAAATGCTCATGTATTCCTGTCCGGATACTTCCCCGGAACACGTCAGCCCAATGAATCCCGCTGTCAGCGCTAACGTCATAAGGCTCTTTACGTCAATCAATTTTGCAAGTTTTTCTTTCAAGCCTTTCCCTCCTCTAAGTCCTGAATACGATGATTCGCTACCCGGATCTGTTCCTGCATAACAGCCTGTGCTTCTTCCAGCTTATACGTTCGCTCAATCACAGTGTTATGCTTTTCGACTTTCTTTTCGAGCTGACCCATCCGGTATGTCATGAGTTTTGCTGATGCAATCACACCCGCAAAAGCCCCCAGGACACCTCCGCCGGACGCAATCAAGGCTACTGCAATTTCTGTATTCATTCTATCCCTCCGGATGTTCCTCCAACCATTTCTCGGTTACCTTACGCCAATATAACGGCACCTTTTCAAGTGTCATTTTCCCGTCTCTGATTTTCTTTCCATAAAAAGCCCCCATCACTTAGCACCTCCTTTCTCCGCAAGCTCACTCGCCGCAGCACCTAGATCTATGATCGCCTCATCCTGAATCTCCTGACTTTCTTCCAATGCGTCCAGACGTTTTTCTTCGGATGTCTTTTCACGCATATTGAAGCTGGTTTTTACTTTGCCCCCTTCAACAGCGGATGTTTCAGAAACCAGAAGGACATCTTCATATTTTCCCACCGTCAGACCGTCTGACGTTTCGATCCGGATCGATTTCAGATTTTCGTCTGTCAGCTTTTTCCAAATCTCCAGCATAGTCTCCCGACTCTCGCTCTCAACCTGAAGCGCGCCTAGAGATGCTCCTGCCACCAGGTCAATTTTTGTCCCATCTTTTAACACTAATTTATCCATCTTACCCTCTCCTCCCTACTGGATTCCATTCCACGCCATCTGAAGCAGAAAGCCCAGAAGTTCCCAGATTTTATTTTTGATTCGTTCCATACAGATTTCGTACCCGATTTTTTCAGAATAGTTTTTTTCATCGACGCATCCGGTTGACTCCACGATTTCAAAACCATTTCTGAGAACACAGCGCACCACTGTGGTTTTTGTTCCCATCGTTTTCGTCTCCGTGTAGGCAATAAACTCATCCACCATCTTCTGGCCGATGCTGACGCCGGACGGCAGCTCCGGATTATCTTCCAGTTTCATATATGCCTTTTCAAAGGTGTTTTTAGGTAGCCAAGATACGTGTCCGTCCGGATCCTTTGTAAGATATCCTTCATCAAGAGGATTCTCGTCCGCCGGAACACTCCATCCGCGATACGCATTATAATCGCCTCTTGTCATTGGTTCTACTTCGAACATTCTGCATCCGATATATTTTTTCACGATATTCTCCTCTGCTTAACTTTCTTTATGATTCAGCCAATAATTACAATCTGAAAACTCACTAATCCATACCCTATGTTCACAATGGATCTTATGAATACATTTCCTACACTCCGAAAATGGAATAGCCAAATCTTTGGCTTGTTCTATTAGCTTGCAAAGTAGAAGCCTCATTCGACGAATGTCCAATCTTCTGCGAGCATGTCTGCCTGTGAAGCAAGCCAGCCCATCTGAACTCCGGAAGTTCCAATAAAAGCCACCGCTTTGTTTCCGATTGCATCGTGCTCGCAGTTTACAATCTCCCCTTCAGCAGTTTTATAAGAAATGCCGGATGCCAGCTGAATGTACTGTTTCTTTCCATTCCATCCCTTACGCGCTACCTTTAAACCGCGCTTCATGTACTTGATAGCATCGCCGAAAGGAAATGTCACTTTACCGCTCATGATTTCGCAGTTCTCGGCATCGGCAATTTCCCATTCGTCTGACTGCATATTCATCAGTGTGTATTCAACTTTCTGAGTCTCTCGAATATCCAACAACTCTCCCTGTTCGGTTCCCTGCGGTCTGCACTGGATCATAATCGTTTCTTCTTTCGGATCCCAAAACCAGAACCCACCCCAACGTGGCAACTTTACTTTTGCCCCCTGTTTCATTGCTTCAAACGCTTCACTGAATTTCATTTTTTCTCTACCTCTCTCCTTTTTTACGATGTTATTAACTTTGTTGATTAATTCTGTCGGATCGCTCATCATACGGCATACAAATTCGTCATTGTGATAAACATCATACACATTATCGAATTCACTTCTTCCCCAGCAATCGTGTCCATTTTCGATCTTATTTTTCTTTACCGTTAACATTTCGCCCCTCTATTACTCAGCTAAATCCTATTTTTAAATACGTAACCGCTTTTAAAGCCAAATTATTAAATGTCTGTGAACTACCTTTGAACAAGATACGAAACTTTACGGTTCCAGTATTCGAATCGAACGAAGCCTGAATTGTGCTTTTCCAATAAGTATCATCCGTAAATGTGTTTGCCACTGTCGTTCCATATGTGCGACCATTGCCTGTTAAGATAAGTATGTCGTATACTGCAGATTCAAAAGCCAAACTTACCATATTTGCGCCGATTAAACTATTGTGCTGATATTTATAGTCCGTATTTATTGCGCTTGGAATTACATTTATCCATAGTGTTTTAGGTGTGGCATTGTTCCAGCGGGCAGAGGCCTCGCTATTTAACTGAGTAAGTGATTTCTCCGCTGCCGTCAATCTCTCATCCAGCAGTTTCCCCACAATCGCATCCAATGCCGCTTTTCCGGATTCCGTAGCAAGATAATTTGCTATCAGTGGCGGAAGCGGTCCTTGAATGCCCTGCGGTCCCTGTGGACCGGTATCTCCTTTTTCGCCCTGGATGCCTTGCGGTCCCTGTGGGCCAGTCTCTCCCTGGATTCCCTGTAAGCCCTGCGGACCAGTCTCTCCCTGGATTCCCTGTGGTCCCTGCGGTCCTTTGATATTTCCAATTAAAATCCTAGCCATCGTTTTTCACATCCTCTCCTGTAAGATAATAGAGATTCCCTGTTTCCGAATCATAATGGAATGCTGGCGGCTTCTCTCCATCCGGATAATCTGCATAGAGATTTCCTGTTTCCTGGTCCAGATAGAGCGAAAACATCCCCGATGCCGGAACCATGACACCGCTCTCCCCCTTCACTCCTTGGATTCCCTGAGGTCCTTGCGGACCGGTATCTCCTTTTTCGCCCTGGATGCCTTGCGGTCCCTGCAGACCAGTATCTCCTTTTTCGCCTTTATCTCCCTTATCTCCTTTTAACTCCCCACGCTCTAGCTTTCCTACAACATCCTCTCGGATCTTCTCCGCTTCCTCTGCTGCCGTCGTCGCCCTGGTCGCTGCCGAATTTGCCAACCCTGCCGCGGTATCCGCCTTGTTCGTGGCTTCCTCCGCTTTTCCAAGGCCGGCATTCAGTTCCTTTTCCAGGCGTTCAAATTCACTCAGTCCCGGCTTTCCTTCCGGGGTGTTGATTGCATCCTCTACGTATACCGGCGTCTTGTATGATGTGTATCGCATCGTCCCGGTATCGTCATATCCTCGAATCGCAATAAAAACCGCCCCAGGAACGCGCAGCTGTGTATTCCGGATCTGCCACAGGAGCAGGATGCGAGCATCCTCATATGTCGCTTGCAAAGAATCCGTGTCCTTGGTTCCATCGGCATATTCCAAATCGAGGAAGAATTTCAGAGCGGACAAATCTAAAAGGGTGGCAGATATGCGCGGGAGTGAGAATGTTCTGGTGTCACACAGATTGTCCGCGCTGGTTCCTATTATCTCTTCTCCGCGCGGAATCAGCATCTGTCTATTCTCAATCGTTATCATCTCTTCCTCCTTTTTCAAAACAGGATGCGTGTTTGCGCACGCATCCCGTCCGGTTTAGATCAGCATCTTCAAACCATTTTCGAATTTTTCCGTTTCCTGGTCGATGAGCTCCGCTGTTCTGGAGTCCTGTTCCTGGGAGTTCTGCAGCACCTCAGCAACCGCTTTCGGAACTTTTACATTCTTTCCGCGCTGGATGATGTATCCCACACCATTCACCTGCACAAAGACATCCCCCTTGTACTTGTCAGAGTCTCGCATCAGGTAGATGTTTACACGCTCATCCGGATTCTCCTCCGGTTTTGCTTCGGCTTTTACCTCTTCGGTTGTCTCCCCAACCTTTACTTCTTCGGTCATTTCTTCCGTTTTCTTCGCTGCCATTTAGTTCCCCTTTCCTTCCGAGAATGTGCTTCCTGTCTCAATACGCACCATGTACTGTTCTACCAGACGTTCCGCCGTCTTGGTGGCTTTCCATCCGGCTGTTGCTCTCTGGTTCAGCGGATCGGCTGTACCACCGGAACCAAGCTGTTTTACAATCGTTTCAAGACCGCCGCCCTCAACATCCGTGATTCCATATGCGTTCGCACCGAGGATCAGCGTTGAGTATACGTCGATCTTATCGCTTCCTGTTCCCGTAGCTCCTGCCTTTGCAAAGATCTTCGCTTCGGTGGACTCTACAAAACGGACGCCGCCAATCTCTCCGATCTCGTTCTGGTAAGCGTTTTCCGGCTTGGTGTATCTGTGCCAATCTTTCCACTCCTCATCCTCCATGAGGTCATAGGCGATATCCGGGTGGATGATTCCGACATACCAGCCGTCAATCTTCGGAGCATTCTGTTTTTTCAGCGCTCTGACTGCCATCTTAACCGCCTTGACGGTCAGTTTCATGTTCTGGGTTAAAGTGGCTCTCGATGCGGTCTGTCCCTCTGCATACTGTACATTCGTTCCGCCATTGAGGACTTCTCTGGTTACAGTGTCCAGAGTGGCACCAGCCTGATCGCCTAAGAGTTTCATGGCTTCCACCAGGTTGTTATCGATCGCTGTCATAAGCAGCATATCAGACAGTCTGATATAATCACCGTACTGTTTGACGGTCGCCGTCACGATGCTGACATCCAGCTTGTTGCCTTCCGGGGTTACGCCCTCAGTCAGCGGGGTTAGTGCCTTGCTGAGCGGGGTGTACTTTCTAAACTCGATTGTTTTACCGCCGTTTTTTGGGATCGGTCGTTTCTGGCCGAACTGATCGTGTACCAGACGCGGACCCGCAATGTCAATCAAGGTCTTGTCATAGTACGTCTTCATCTCATGACTGAGTTCGTTTCCTGTACCGGTCGAACCAGTGGTGTTTGTTACATCATCAAATAATCTTAAATCTAAGTAAATCATTCCATCCTCCTACTCTCTGAATGTAATGATCTCCCCTCTTGCTGCTCTTCTGGCGTATTCCTGGCGCTCTTCCTTGGTCATCTTTGCAGGATCCTTTACGATCTGCGCTGCCGGATGGCTTGACATGCCATTCTCCGCCGGTCTCATCTGACCGCTCTGCACGGCTGCCGCCTGCTGTTTGGCGGTTGCCTTGGCTGTCTGCTGCATCAGTGCCGGAATTATTTCATCATGATGAAGAGTCTCATAGATTGTACGCATATTGATGCCTGCGCCCATCAGGTCAAGGAATCTCTGATCTTGGATTTCCGTCTGCAAATCAAACTGCGGGTAGAATCGTTTCAGTTCTTCCGCTTCCCGGTCCCATTTCTGAAATACTGCATCCCGCTGGTTTTTACGCTCTGCCTCTTCCTTGGCTTTCCGGAATGATTCGTTTTCCACTTCCAGCTTCATCATCTTCTTATAGCTGTCTACCGCCATGCCCTGGTCGGCTGCTGCCTCTTCCCAAAACATATCATCATTTTCCAGTGCTGTGCGAATATCTGCCATGTTATCGGACGCAAGACCGTACTTCTTTGCCATCAGACCGATGATGTCCGACTGCTCCTGCATCTGCTTCTGCATCTGCTTCATGTCGCCCACACGGCTCTTGATTACCTTCTGCACGTCTGCGTCGTACATATCACGGAATTTGCCTTTAATCAGGTCGTTATAGGACTTCGCGCGTTCTTCCGGGGTCTCCTCTACGGTTTCGGCTGGCTTTTCACCTTCTGCCTGTATTCCGCTTGCTCCTGATGTCTGCGTTCCATTTTCTGCCGGTGCGGCTCCTGTAGTCGCTCCCGCTGCGCCTCCTTCTCCACCTTCGAACATTCTGAGGTTCAATCTAATCATCTTTTTTCCCTTTCTGCCGTCTTTCCGGCGTGCCTATCTGTCGTCTCTCCGGCGTGTCGGCTGTCTTTCCAGCTTGTCCTCTGCCGTCTTTCCGGCGTGTCCGTCTGTCTCTCCAGCTGTCTCCTGCCGTCTCTCCGGCGTGCCTATGCTTATATTTTTACATAATCAAAACTCAAAATCTCCCACTAGGTCAAACTGCTCCGGATACCTTGATTTTAAAAGGCAAAAGCCGGTTTTTGTGAATTTCAAAAGATTCTCAATTTCTTCCGAATTTTCATCATCTGGATAAAACCTGACTGCTATATGTCCGTCCCGGCTTTCCGTCCGCACATTGGCATCCATCCGCCACAAACACTCGAGTAAGGTCTGCCCCAGCATCGACACCGCTGCACAAAGGATATTCCCCTCATCCGGGTTCACTTTCTCCGCGTGTCCGTCGATAATGAAATCAATCACTTCATTTTCCCGTCGTTCAATTACTTTCGTCATTATTCTGCCCCCTTTGGCGTTGCCGCCTTCGCTGCGCGTTCCCGTGCTTTCCCAGCGGTCGAACTGGCTGCTTCCCTGGTTGCATTCCCCATCGCATCAAGCTGGGCGGATTTGCCGTTGCCACCGGACACGATCGGCTGCTCCCCCGGTCCCATTGATCCCACTGCATCTAACAGGCGCGTATCGCCGGTACTCTGGGCGATCACTGCTGCCATCTGGCTCATAGTCTGCTGCATCTGCTGCATCTGCTGATACATGGTTCCATTCTGTGCAATCTTCCGTATAACTTCCTCTTTGCCGTCAAACATCATCATTTCGAGGCAAGCCAGTGCCTGATCAGCTAACTGCGGATTAAAGAAGCCTAGATTGTACATTTCTTTAGCCAGTTCGTTCTGGGAAATCTTTGTAAACGGGCTTGCTTTCTGTGCCTGTACTTTGATGTCATATACAGGTTTACGCTCCGCAATCATGCCTGTAAATCCCACTTCCATCTCCTGGGCTTGCATACCGGAGTTATCGAATGATACGAAATTCTCCCCCGTGTCATTCGTGATACGGAAGACACGAGGCGCGGTGTAAAACTGCCTGATGAGTTCCAGAACAATATTTACAACACTCTGAAAAGCCTGATAAGAGCCGTTTATCATATCCCTTGACAGCTTACTGCCTGCCTCCTGCAGTGCCGCAATCGCGGAAGCTGCCGTTACTCCGGAAGCTGTCGCGCCCTGTGAAAAATCACGGTTTCCGGAAGTCTCTTTTAATTCCTCGATTTTCCCCTGGTAAACCTGATAATAGATGCCTGGAAGAGGTGCCACTGTAAGAGGCAACATGTCATCTCTGGATCCGTTGTAATGCACAATATCCCTCGACAGGTCCGAAAACTCTTCCTCATTGAATCCGGAGCTGTCTTTGCACGCATACCGCGGCCTGGAACCTGCGATCGAATTCTGTAAAATTGACTGGCTCAATTTGTCAATATACTCCTGGCAGTCTTTCATTATATCCAGATATCCAAAGCCGAAAGGACTGTGCTCAATCGGGAACATGAGATCGAACACAAACGGATACTGTCCATGTTTATACCAACCGTCAGCCATTTTTGGATCGTTCTCCGATGCATAGAGTACGGTTCCATTACAGATTTTACAATAATGCAGCACTGTTTTCATAACCGGCACATCTCCGGACATACCGGAAACTGTTTTCTTGTAATACCAATCAATGATTAATGATTTCCCGGTTGTATCGACATAATCATCATTCAGGTACTCCTGGACACTAATCAAAGTATCATTCAGTTTTCCCTGCATCTGTGGATATTCCTGTTCAATCAGGTCGTTATCCATAACATTCAGATAAAACAGGTTCCTGGATTCCTGGATTTTATCAATTCCCGGCTCCCAATACATTTTGAGCGGGTCACATTTTTTAATTGAGATATCGCCCAGACCGTTCTCCTTGTGAGCATCCCAGAACACTCCATAAATGCTCGTTCCCATTTTGATTTTCTGCCAGGTCGCTTCTGAATAGACTGCAGTGTACTCGTTCCGGTCCATGATAAACGGAATAACATCTGATAAAATCTTGGCTGTTTCTTTGTCTGACTCCTCACGCGGCAATATATTCGCTTCTGGATAATTATCCATAAAATCAGCATGCTTATTGATGAGCGAGTTGATCAGCCATGCGCTGGCCGGTTCGATTGCATTCCCGTTCTTATTTTTCTTTTTAAACCGATCCCAGTGGCGCATCTTCCACCACTGTTCATTATCAATCAATCTTTCATCCAGGGATTTCTTTCCCTGTTTGTACTTTTCCAGAATAGCAAGTGCTTTTCTTGCTTCTTCCTCTCCTATTTTGGTCTGTATCACTTTTTCTTCCATGATTTCCTCCTATACTCTCAATACAAGACGTTTCTGTTTGTACAAATCCAGCGGATCCTCCTGCGGTATCTCCTGGATGACGCTCTGACGCGGGGCGATCGGGTGCTCCATAAGAACATAACGACACTCATCATAGATATGATCCTCCTGGGTCGTGTCTATATCCTCTACGTTATGCTCGTCATATACCAATGCCGGAATCGTGCGGATGAAGTCCTTGCAGGTATCAAACACGTAAAACATCGCCCGACCATTTGAGTCGAACGCAAGTCGATAGTGATACTGCATTTTACCGGCGAGGCGGGTGTTGTCGCCCGGGGACCAGTAAATTCCTTCACGTTCCATCATTTCCGCGATCGATTCGCCGCGTGACCTATCATAGATAGACGGATCCGCTATCCCGATGATTTTGCGCCCTTTTAACATCGGATCCGCCTGCTCCACCTCGCGGATCTGTCTGGCTATCTCGTTCGGCGCTATCTTGACACCTACATTCGGCTCTCCTGTGCAGCCGTACATTTCTTTGATTCGGTAGATGCATCCATCATGATCCACGGCATGCCAGCCGACTGAATACGGTTTTGCATAACCAAAGTCAAAGCCCCGGTATATCGCCCAATCTGCGGGAATCCGGAACGGTTTAATGACGTGTGTGTATTGCTGGGTTTCATACCCCATCGGATTATCCCGGAACTCCTCAAATACCTGCCCCGAAAAGCTATCCCAATCCCCATACAGCAGCGCCTCACGTTCCGCCTTTGGAAGCGATGCCAGCGCGGCGAGGTAATTCGGATCGCTTTTAAGCAGCTCTTTATTATCAAACACTGTCGATGGGATAAAACAGGACGTTCTATACAGGCTAGTCTTTTTGCCATGCAGATCCAGAATCTCATATTCATGTACTACTGTCTTATATGGCGCCGCCGCCTTAACAAAGTGCTGTTTTACCCAGCCGTGACCGATGCCGCCCGGGTTGGCTGTACAGCGCATATACACACGCGTTCCCGGACCTGCGGGACGGTTACGGGAAACCATATAGGAGTATTCATCCCATGTGAAGTGTGTAAGTTCGTCAAAGCCGATAAAATCGTACTGTTTGCCCTGGTAATTTGTCCGGTCCTTAATGTGCTGCATCGAACCGAAGTAAATTTTTGCGCCGCTGGGAAACTTCCAGACGTGCCCCGTCTCGTTATACCTGGCTTTTCTGTATGCCGGTTGATAAACATCGCGTGAGCGGTCTATCAGTGCCGTGAGCTGCGGATAGGTCTTTCTGAATATGATCGCCCGATAATGGGGGATGTGTACCTGGCGCAGAGCTTCCGCCAGAAGAAAATCAGACTTCCCGCCGCCTGCTGCCCCGCCGTATAGAGCTTCATCCTCCCCTCTGCTCATCATCAGCGCCTGTTTCGGCTGCGGCTGCCAGATCACTCTTCTGCTTTTTGTATCGTTCAATTTCCTCTTGCACTCCTTCCACATCCGCCGGCGCCAGCATGATCACGCCGCTTTCCTCGGTCTCTTCTTGCTCCTCCTGGATATTCTGGCGTTCTTTCCAGTCTTCCCTGGCGCGGTTCGTCAGCCAGAAGATGATCGCCTTGGTATCTGGGGGGATATAGACCTCATCCTCTCCCACTTCCAGATGCTCCTCTTCTTTGATTTTCCGACCGGCATCGTTATATTCAATCTTCCGGACCTTGAAAGTTTTCTTTAGCTGGACTTTGTGGCCGATGCATTTCAAATACAGGGCATTTTCCACCTCTGTGTCTGCGATTTCCTTGCTTTTTTTTAATGTGTCCGCAATGACCGGATATTTTTTTCTCCACTCATTCAGCGTGGACCTTGAAATCCCTATATTTTTCGCGATCTGCTGGTCGCTCAGTCCCTTCCGGGCCCATCCGGACAGCAGAGTCCTCTTGTCCGGATCGTCAATCCATTCCTGATATTTCGCTCTCGCCATCCGTTTCGACCTCCTTCCGCTTCTATTTTGCCAGTTTTTTATTCATTTTTCTCCCACGTAAAAAGACCCGCCATCAACAGCGGGTCTTTTCTTCGTATTCTTCATATATTTTATTTTCAAGCTCTTCCAGCTCCTCCCAGGATAAACCATATTTATCATGCAGCTCATCCGCCTGCTCCTGACAGGCAAGCCCTAATTCTATGGTTACGGCAACATGGAGCCAGGCACCGCAGCCTATTTCGCACAGTTGAAAAACTGCTATGTAATCATTGAAAATGTGCCTTGCTTGAAATGCCCGCAGTGTGGCGAAGTCTTCTATACCACTTCTGTTGTCGAGAAAATCGAAGAAATTTTGGAAAGCGTGGAAAAGATTTCAAGTAAAATCTTTATTATGGACTATTCTACCGCTGCATAATTTCAAAAAGCGCCAGGCATCCCCGGCGCTTTTTCTTTATTCCGTTTTTTCAACAACCTCAATGATCCACTTCTCGGTTTCTGGCTCAAATTTTGCCTGTACATCTCTGCCGTCAGCTGTTGCCAGCGTCGCATCCAATTCGACCCTGCCATACTGTTTAACGATAGCTTCCAGGACCACGCGCGCTCCTTTTGCCTGTGCCTCCCAGAGCGCTATCGCCCGATCCCTTCCAGCGATGCTTTGTTTCAGCATTTTTATCTGCATTTCTTTTCTTTCAATCTCTCTTTTCTGTTTCTGGACAATTCCCACGCTTCTGCCTCCTCATATTTTTTATAGATTTTTTTATAATAAGGGCAATTCTGGTATTCATCTTCACAGAACAGCCCCATCCAGTCTGTTCGCTCTCTGATAGATTTGAACGACAGCATATTTTTGACATCAAAGCCTAGATTATTCTCTATGTTTTCACAGGTGATCGTGATTGCCTGCCTCAGCTTTTCCCGCTTTTTTGATAAATAAAACGGGCACTGAATCTTTGCCTCGTCGTTCAATTTCCCTATCCTCCTGCTGCCACGGCCGGTTCCTGCCAAACCAACAAGACCCAGCCGAGTATGTTTTATATATTTCCTCTTATGCTGCTCCATAGCGCCGGTCTGCATCTCTCACAGCTTCTGTGCCGATCTGGGCGTAGCACTGCAGTGTGGTGTCCACCTTGGCATGACCCAGCTTTTCCTTGACCATCTCGACCGGCGCCCCTCGATTAATCATGTCAGTTCCGCAAGTACGGCGAAATGTATGCGGCGATATCTTGAGGCCATGAAGGCGCTCATCGCGGCTCTGAATATCTTTCAGGATGTACTGGATTCCTGCTATGCTCAAACGCTCATAGGGTGCTTTAACTCCCACCAGCAATGCCGGATTGCTGTCTTTGCGCTCATTTAGATAGTCCCGGATATGGAGAGAAGCCTGGGGAGAAAAATATATTTCCCGCTCTTTCCGTCCTTTTCCGTAGATTCTGGCACGGCGATTGACAAAATCCATATCCTCAATATTGAGCTGCACTATCTCCGACACGCGACCACCGGAGGAATAAAGCAGATCCAGAACCGCAAGTTCCCGCTCTGTCCGGCAGGCGCAGCGCATGATCTCCCTCTGCTCCGCTGTGAGGATCGGCTGCATCCGGTACTCTTCTTTCGTCGTCTTGATATTTCTCATTGGGTTCTCTCGCATCTCCTTATTTTCATACGCCCATACAAAAAATGATTTCAGTGATCGGATCTTACTGTTATAAGTCTTATCTTTCCATTTTCTTCTCACTTTCCCGAATGCAAGATAGTTTTTTATATGGTATTCCTGCATCTCCAGCGGGCTCATACCGGTATAGATGATGAGCTGCTTCATCTCATGTCCATACTGCCGAATCGTTGCCGTTGTCAACCCTCGAAGAACTAAATCCTGCTGCCAGAGCTGAATTCTCTCATACATCCGGTCTGAATCTTCGCTGACCGCCGTTGATGCCTCATTCTGCTCAAACTGATAATCAGCCAGATTCATGTACAGGATCAGCTGTATATCTTTTAAACATCCCTCTTTGATATATTCCTTCATCTGCGTGAGCATGATGTTGATTAATGCGCTTGCTGATACCATAGTTTTCCCCCTCTCTTGCATTCTTCCCGGGGATCGTCTATAATAGAGTTACCCCTTGAATAGGAGCGAGCCCCCACATACGCCGCTCCTCTTTTCTTTTATTCATCTTCCATATGGTATTTAATTCCGTATTTCTGATAAACCTCTTCAACATAGTTTCTGATATCCGCATTCTCATCTGCAAATATATCATTTGTCTCTTTGATTACTTCCCGGGAAAATTTCAAAATTCTGGAATTTTTATTCTCCTCCTTGTTCAGCGGGTACGGTTTCCACTTAAATTTTTCACAAAGAACTTTGACCGGGACTGCCAGGAGCAAGCAGAGGACATTCTGAACGATTTCGACATCATCCTTCCCGCTCAGCATTTCCTCTCTTCTTTCCCATTCCTCCCTTACCTCTTTCATGATGCTGTCTCGAATCTGTTCTTTTTTTGATTCGACTGCTTTCTTCTCTATCTGTCTGATTTCTTCCGCTGTCAGCTGGTAGCGGACTTTATCCTTCTCCTGCTGCCGGGCGGCTCTTCTCTTTTCTGCCCTTGTCATTCTACCCCTCTTTTCCAGTCTCTCCGGAGATCGGACATGGTCGGATATCCGTATGCCCGGTCATTCTCCGTTTCGACTATGTAACCATAGATATCGTCTTTCTGGATGCTTATTTGCTGCGCTTCTTTTTTAATTTCTTTCCGGTTTCCCACATAGACCGCGCACAGGTAAATGCGTCCTCGTTCAGTTTCTTTCATTCCCACAGCCTCTCGGAATCATTTTCCAGGCAAGAACCTCCACCCGCGGACAGCTTAAATCTTCTTCCCCTTCATAGTCTTCTGGGTTTAGGTCGTAATTCAAGCTGTCGCATTCCATGTCGATGTACCACCAGCCCTCAGTATTTCGCTTTGCCAGGGTAACATAGACTGCTTCCGGATGATCTGTTTTTTCATCATCTGGAACATATTCCTCTTTGTAGTCGCTGATCCAGCGGTGACGTTTTACTGTTGCCAGAACCCACGTTTCCAGCTCCGGCAGTTTTTCACATACAGGAATCCATTCATCCTTGCTTTGTTCAGCTTTCAATTCTCGATGCAAAGAGATCGTTCTCTCCACCATTTTCCGGGCAGTCTCTTCAAATCCCCGGATCTCTTCCGGAGTCTTTCCGGTATCCTCGTATTCTGCCAGTCTGGCGATCAGCTCGTCCTTTTTGGCTGCAGACCAATAGCCGGACTTGATGCCGTTTACTCGTTTACTCGTTAATCGTTCCATTTTTCACCCTTCTTTCATGCAGGTACCCTTTACATTTTCGATATACTTCCGGATCAAACTTTTTCCGTTCATGCTCATATGCGCTGTACTCCGCCGGGCTGCATCCGGCCATTTGCGACATCTGCATTATCGTGAGCCCTACATCTTTCCGCAGCGCTGCTATCTCTCCCGCATACATTCCAAGCCGACCGTTATCTTCCTGGATCTGTATCATCTTCTGAGCTTCTTTAGACTCCGCACACCGAAGTATCTGATTCACCGCACAAGCTTCGTTTTCACAATCATAAAAGCAGCCATGTTCTCCCCTCGGACCGTCATAAAAACCAGCTACAAATTTTGTCGGTTCTTTACAGCCAACGCACCTCGCATTTACAGACATTTTAAGCAGTTCCTCCTCCATCATCTTCTCCTTTTTCCAAGCTTCTTCTATTGTCCAGATATTTTCTGACTGATACCTCGTACGCTACGCGCTTCTCGCATTCCGTTTCGCTCAGTTTTTTCATATACTCGCGGCTCTGTATACGCCCCTCAACACACACATGGCTTCATACACCAAATCTGGATCCATAACGGGCATTTCTTCCCCATACGATACACGGTATATAATCTGTTTTCCCGCATAATCGATTGACTGCCAGAAGCATATCTGCGATTTCTCTTCCCAGCGGTGTCTGGCGATAGATAGGTTTCTTACAGATGTATCCGTCCAGGAAGATCTGATTCGTTCCAGTGTATCCAGCAGGCTCTTCCAGGAGTCGAACATCCTGCGCTAACACGAACAGTATCAAATGGCTTTTTTCTCCGTCGTGGCGGTTGTAGGAACGAAACTGTCCAAGCACCTCCATCGTCGTGCCGCGATAATCTTTATATATATCCATAAGTCTCTCTGAGATTGAGATTGGGATCACATCCACCTGTCCGCTCAAACGAGTGACAGACAAACTTACGAAATAGAATTTCTCTCCAAACACTTCATGGTTGAATGTAAATTCTGATATCACCTCGCCAATCAGGCGCACTTTGTTAGTTTCATTTTTTTCTGGCATAGTGTTTTATCTCCTTTTCCTAGTATGTTTTTAAAAATTTATCGTACAGTTTACCATATGCCTCCCGGTACCTGTTTCCATCCTTTTCTTCTGCTGCCTTCTTTTCCTCCCATCTCTTCCGGAAGCGTTCTGATTTCTCATCAATCTGCTGCCAGTCCACCGGAATTAACAATTCAGAAGCGCACTGAAAAACATCCGTGTATTCCTCCGTCAAATGTTTTCTTGCCTCTTTCCGCGTTACTGTCGTAGGATTCTCGCCACGTAACACCCTCGCAAGTTTCAGGGCCGCCTGTGACAGCTCTGCCGCCTCTTCCGCCAGCTGCTCCAGCATGGCTGCTTTTCCAATTTTTTCAATCATCATCGTATTCCCATCCTGATAAAATCATTTAATGCATCTGTTCCTGCTGCCATCCCGGAAATACTGCGCCAACTTCACAAGTGTGGTGCTTCCCCCTTCCTTGAACGTGACAACATGGCGATAGATCTTGTCTATGTGCTTCATCCGGATCACGCCAGCCGTTTCCTCTCCCTTCTTCGGGACGAAGTCATAAACGCGGATTCGAAAATTCGGTCTGATATAGCGGCTGATTCTTCTTAATTCCCCGAATGTAATCGGTCCTTTATCCTCTTTAACCTGTACAACATGATCCCACTGTTTCTTGTCATACCACATAAATTCTTTGTCTATCACAGCACTTTCCACCATTCCCTCGACTTTTGCCCGGCGCATCCGCTCCCGGATCTGTTCGGGGCTGAATCCCGTCATTTCAACAAGTTCGGGGGTTGTCTTGGGTCCATCTTTTAATTTACTGATGATAATATCTCTCATTTCTGCAGCTCTCACAGCCGCCTCCTTTCCGGCTCCGGTGGAGTTCCGGAGCCTCGCTCTATAGACCAATGGCATATTCGGTAATATATAACTGCCACATAGAGGTTTATTTCTGTATATCTTTCAAAAACTCTACCAGCTCGCTTTCGCTGTCCGGATATTTAGTATAGTTTTCGTGACGGCTCCATTTCGGACTCCCGTCCGTCCTTCTGACCGGACCTCCCACCAGATGATAATACCGGCTGATACGCTTTTCTGCCTTTCTGAGGGTGGTAAGTGTGTCCTCGTATTCCTCGACAATCAATTTCGCTCCATTCTCAAAATCGTACTTGTAGTAAACCGCGCCGATATGCTTGTCTGTGTACCAGACTCCCCAGGAGCGATAGTCATCCAGCCATTCCTTTCGCTGGGTATTATTCTTCATAACCGGAAGCGGGGTCTGTTCCTTCGGCTCTTCTTTTTCTTCCGCTGTCTTCTCCCCCGTCAGTGCCTGGAGCGCCTGTTCAAGTGCCTGTACCTTCAACGCCCTTGCCCTGACATCATTCGCATTGTTCCCATGCATCTTCTGAAACATTTCCAGGAAGTACTTTTCTTTTTCGCAGCACTCCCGAAGCAGCTCCAAATCGCTTCTCTTTTCCTCCTGCTGCCCTGTGGCAGTCTTCTCGCAAGCCGCCGAAGTGCTTTCTTTTCTCTGTTCCACATTTACCTGCTGCCCGCAGGCTCTTTTTCTCACATATTCCGCAACCGAAGTGCGTTTTCCTTCTGTTTTCTTCATTTTTTTACCCCTTTATATGTAAATTGTGTAATATAGCGTGCTCTGCAGATCCGCATACGCATAGGTCGGTATCGCGTCCGGAAGAAGAGGGGCATCCAGTCCCTTTTCTCTCCAATTCCTATGACGGATTTCCGGAATACACTGGAATGAATGTACTTCCTGCTTCATGATTTTTGATAAATCCCCTTTGTGATACTGCATCGTTCCGAGATATCCGACATAAACATCACTGCCATCATTGATGATCCGGATCATATCAGGATTACTTAATACCTTTAACAAATCATCCACCGTCATATCCACTGTACCCCCAAAAGATCTAATGTTTTATTCGTGTTTTCGGCATTTTCCTCTGTGTAAAACTTGCCAAATTCCTGTCTAAACAGCTCCCGGCTGTATTTTGATTCAAAAAGCCGTTCCGCTTCCTGCTTCAAGCGAATATCTAATTCATGATTTCCGCCATGCACCCCCGTCTTCGCCCATCGATGGCAGCCAGGGCAGAGATGCACTTTCAAACCATAGTGTTCTGACTTTTTTCTGGCACGGATTCCATAAAAAATATGGTGCACTTCCAGATTCCGCGTATCGCCGCAATTCCAGCACTCGCACGCCCCTACTGGTTCCATTATGCTTTTTGACATACAAATCGCCTCCCGTGTGGTGTCATGAGCTCATAGAGCTGCTGCCACTGCTCCGCATTCCGTATCGTATTCCCCTTAGCATTTTTCCAACTATGCTGCTGCCAGGTGTTGACCCATCCGTTCGACCAGGCTGCTGCCAGGGCATCGTCTTCGGTATAGATTGTTAAAACGCATGGGTTCCGAAGAATGCCGAGGGCGTCAATCAGCGCCTGCAGCGTATTGCTTGATTTCGTGGCGCTGCGCTCCCTGGCAATCTCTTTTCGATGAGTCTTCCCCTTGGCATCGTCAAATTCCAGTGACGCCCAGTATTTACTGTCATTTCCGCCAATTTTTACGGTTACCTCATACATCTTATCCCTCCGCTGCGTCCCGGATCGTCTTGCTGCTCTGGATCTTGATACTGTCTTTTTTTGTCAACGCGATGGTTCCCACGGTTCCATCATTCATTTTTACCGTTACCTTATCCAGTTCTCCGGACAAGATCATATTCGCCGACATCAGCATAAAATTCAGACACTTATCATTAGCAAAGATTCTTTCCGTTTTCTTGCGTACCTTCTTCG